>Ga0209938_1000061_pt1 | contig 46350 bp, 39 predicted proteins | sample SalPonR2_C_D1_MG_FD_185708 | JGI IMG/M metagenome (GOLD analysis project Ga0209938, IMG submission 185708) | Salt pond soil microbial communities from South San Francisco under conditions of wetland restoration - Salt Pond MetaG R2_C_D1_MG... ... | reverse complement strand
ACCGCGCTCCTCATTATCTCCATACGGGTGGCCCAAAGCCGCCACGTAGACGATATCGGGGTTGGTCGGGTGAATGCGGATGCGGGAAACGGCTTGCGTTTCTTCCAGACCCAAATGGCGCCAGGTTTTACCGCCATCGGTTGTTTTGTAGACGCCATCTCCCTGGGTAATACTACCCCGCAGCTGGACTTCACCCATCCCGATGTAGACGATATCGGGGTTGGTTTCGGCCACGGCTACCGCGCCTACGGAAGAACTGGTCACTTGTCCATCCGTCACCGGGAACCACTCGTTACCCCCATCGATGGTTTTCCAGAGTCCGCCACCGGTGGCACCAAAATAATATTCATTGGGTCGGCCCGGGCTACCGGCACAGCCGAGGGAGCGGCCACCGCGGTTGGGGCCAATATTACGCCACTCCATTTGTTCGTATAATTCCGCGCCGTATACCGACTCGGTTTTTTTGCTGGTCTGTGCCTGGGCTTCGTAAGGCGGAACCAAGAGCAGTAAGACCAGGGTAAGTAGAGGGAAGAATGATTTCAATTGCATAAATAAAATTTTGTATGACTAATCCGATTTAGAGTATGTTTAGAATTTGGCTTTTGAGATAGCCTATTCAAGATACAAAAAACGAACTATTCGTAAAGGGGATGATGACAGATGTCATGTCTGCGTCGGCGGAAAATGGTTATCTTACTTTCCAAATCGAAATTTTATGGAAATCAGACCGCGCTGGTCTAAAGATTTACCGGTGGAAAAGGCTATAATAATGGCTGAATTTTCTCAGCAGTTGGATACTGCCGAGGGAGTGATGGCCAGTGTTTGGGAGCACCATATCATTTTGAAGATTCCAACTCAAGAGCAGCACTTCTGGTCCCCTCAGATGACCGTCTCTTTTGAAGACCTGGAAAATGGTCTAACCCGCGTGCGAGGACTATGTGGCCCCAGGTCCAGTGTGTGGATGATGTTTATCTTTTTTTATTTTCTACTGGGGTTCACCGCTATGGTGGTTATGATTATGGGCTTTTCTCAAATGAGCCTGGGCTTATCACATGGTATTCTCTGGCTGATCCCGGTCATCGCCTTCCTGATATTAATGGTATTTCTCACCGCAAAAATGGGGCAAAGCCTGGCCCGGGATGAAATGGAAAGACTCTTTAGTTTCTGTCGAAATATTATTGTACCGATTGAAGAGGGGGCTTCTCGGGGGTGATTGCTTAAACCTTTCCATTCGAATACGGTTGCCACATTTATTCTCTTTTTAAAGTCATTACCCAGGGCATTCCGGCTATTGGTCTACTTGTGCCCGTTTTCACTAAAAAAGTATTTAATTTTGCCAGCATTATGGAAAAAGTATGCTTGCTACTCACGTGTTGCTTATTCGTTAGTTCTTTAAGCTGGGGCCAGGCTGCTGCTGATCCAGAGTCTTCTGCTGATGAAGTTCAGTCCGGCATTTTTGTTAAGAAGATAGATGCGAAAATACAATTAGATGGTAGATTGGACGAATCGGTATGGTTCGAGAGTCAAGCGGCCCAGAATTTTTGGGAATACTTTCCCTCCGACAGTACCCGCTCGAAAGTGGGCACGGAAATTTATATGCTTTTTGACGAAGATAATCTCTACATCGGCGCCATCTGTGAATCGGTGGGAGATGATTACGTAATCTCTTCGCTACGGCGGGATTTTCGGGCCGGTGGTAATGATAATCTTACCTTTCTGATCGATCCCTTTCAGGATCGAACGAATGCTTTTGTCTTTGGTATGAACCCCATGGGGGTACGGCGGGAAGCCCTAATCGCCAACGGTGGTCGTAGCACCGCCGATTGGAATGGCGGCTGGGATAACAAATGGCAGGGCGAGTCTTACATTGGTGATGGCTTTTGGTCTTGTGAACTGATCATCCCCTTGAGTACGATTCGCTACAAAGAAGGAATTAAAGACTGGTACTTTAACTCTTACCGATTCGACACCCAATCCAACTCGCGATCTACCTGGACCCACATACCGCAGAACCAGATCATTATGTCACTGGCCTACATGGGGGAAATGGAGTGGGAAGAAGCGCCCGCCAGTCCCGGACCTAATATTTCGGTCATCCCTTACGTCAGTGCTCGTTTCGCGAAGGATTACGAGGAGGGTACGCCTAGTGACTACGGAGCAAATATCGGAGGAGATGCCAAAATTGCCGTTACTCCCAGTATGAATTTGGATCTGACGGTCAACCCTGACTTTTCTCAGGTGGAGGTCGATCGCCAGGTGATTAATACAGACCGCTTTGAGATCCTTTTTCCCGAAAGGCGTCAATTCTTCCTGGAAAATGCGGACCTGTTTAGCACCTTTGGCGACGAAAATATCAATCCTTTTTTCTCGCGCCGTATTGGTATCGGGCAGGATACGACCGGCAATAATATCCAGGTACCTATCACCTATGGTGCCCGCCTGAGTGGGAAACTGGATAAAAACTGGCGGCTGGGGCTGTTAAATATGCAGACCCTCAAAGACCGGGAGACCCAAATGCCCAATGTCAACTATACCGTAGCCGCTTTGCAGCGAAAAGTATTCAGCCGCTCCAACGTAGGTTTCATATTCGTCAATAAAGAATCTTTTACCAAAGACCCCGAGATCAATGTAGGTTCCGCCTATAATCGGGTGATGGGGCTGGATTACAACCTGGCTTCTTCGGATAACCGTTGGTTGGGGAAAGCCTTCTACCATCAGGCTATTACCGATGACGATGAGCACAAGGCTTACGAGAAATACGCGCAGGGAGCCCGTCTGGCTTTCATAGATCGAAATTACGGCTTTGGAATTGACCAGCAGTGGGTGCGCGGAGGTTATAACCCGGAGGTAGGCTTTTTGCGCAGAAGCGATTACTTTCGTATCAATCCCACGGCGCAGCTGTTTTTCTATCCCAAATCAGATAAGATCACGCGGCATAACCTACAGGCGGATGTCACGTATTTCTGGAAACCCCTTTACGGAAAAACCGACCACGAATGGCAGTTGAACTGGGAAACTAATTTTGCGAACACTTCCGAAATTCGCCTTAGCCTGAGTAATCGCTATACCTATTTATTCGATTCCTTTGACCCGACTCGTACCGGAGCTCGGGAATTGCCCGTGGATACGGATTACTCCTACACGGATATTAGTCTGAACTATCAGTCAGATCAGCGTAAGAAATTCTTTTACAATATCAATGCACAAGGGGGTGAATTTTTTAACGGAAGTCGCTATAGCTTTCGCAGTGGAGTGACTTACCGTTACCAGCCATATGGATCGATTGAGATGAATGTGAATTATACTTACGTTGATTTGCCAGAACCCTATGCATCGGCGGGTTTGTTTCTAATCGGTCCACGTATCGACTTTACCTTTTCGAAAAATCTATTCTGGACTACTTTCATCCAGTACAATAGTCAGGTGGAGAACCTGAATGTCAATACTCGTCTGCAGTGGCGCTTCGCACCGGTGTCAGACTTCTTCCTGGTATATACGGATAATTACGACACCTACGATTTTGGAGTGAAGAACCGGGCGCTGGTAGCAAAGGTGACTTACTGGCTGAATTTATAAAAAAAGAGGCGAGATTTTCCCGCCCATTTTTTGAAGGGTATGACTTAAAGGAAATCTATTTTTCCGGTCGTAATGTCATACACTGCGCCGACGATATCAATATCACCATCTTCTGCCATTTCAGCCAGGACCGGGCTTTGCCGGTAGATGTTTTTTATCGTCAGTTCTACATTTTTATATACCACCTGATTAACAAAATCTTTATTACCAGAGCTGCGATCCGTACCTTCTGGAGTTTCCACCGCTGCTACGGATGGTTTTAGTTTTTCGATGAGCGAGGTGACGTTACCCAGCTTTACGTCGTCGCAAGCTCCTTTTACAGCACCACAGGAGGTATGTCCTAATACGACAACCAATTTGGAACCCGCTACTTTGCAACCGTATTCGATACTACCCAGGATATCGGCGTTAACAAAGTTACCGGCTACTCTGGCGGTAAAAACATCCCCAATACCCTGGTCAAAAATCGTTTCAATGGGTACACGGGAGTCGATACAGCCCAGCACGACGGCGTAGGGGAATTGTCCGGTAGTAGTACCCTGTACCTGTGCGTGTAGATCGCGGTTTTCCGGTTCTTTATCCAGGAATCGCTGATTACCATCTTTGAGCATTTGTAAGGCAGTAGCCGGTGAAATGGCGGCCTGTGTTTCTTTGGTTTGTGTGATCGTTGCCATGTAATAGTAATATTTAGTTAATTATTGTTGCTAATGATGGGGCATTTATAGTACACCTTTCGTGCTCGGGAGTTCAGTGCCAGTACGCAGGACGGCCATTTTGATCGCTCGTGCAAAAGCCTTAAAGACGGCTTCTATTTGGTGGTGGTCATTATCGCCGCTCACCCGTACGTTCAAATTGCACTGCGCCTGATCGCTGAAAGATTTAAAGAAATGCTGTGCCATCTCCATGGGGAATTGACCGACCATCTCTCGCTTAAATTCATCCTGCCAGACGAGCCAGGGGCGCCCGCTGAAGTCTATAGCGACCTGTGCCAGGGCTTCGTCCATGGGTAATAGACAGGAACCGTAGCGCTCAATACCCCGCTTATCCCCCAGGGCTTTGCGAAAGGCCTGCCCCAGTGCCAGTGCGGCATCTTCTATGGTATGGTGTTGGTCGATGTGTAGATCCCCCTCCACCTTAACGATCAGATCACAGCCGGAATGCTTGGCCAGTTGATCCAACATATGATCGAAGAAGCCAATACCGGTTTCGTTTTGGTATTGACCTCGGCCATCAATATTCAGATGTACCGTAACATTGGTCTCTTTGGTCGTACGCTGTACATTGGCCATCCGCCCCTGTGATTTCAGATAGTGGTAAAGTTCCGCCCAGGAGGTTGTGGTAAGGGCAATGGTATCGGCCAGCTGTTCTTGCTCTTCGTTGATCTCATCTGCCCCCAGGTCAGGATCATTGGCCAGCCAGATGCCTTTCGCCCCCATATTGGCGGCCAACTGCATATCCGTGATACGGTCACCCACCACGTAGGAGTTAGTGATGTCGTATTGCTCATCGTTCATATAGTGTAGGACCATACCCGTATTGGGCTTGCGCGTCAGTGCGTTTTCATCTTTAAAAGTCCGGTCGATCAGTACATCTTCGAAAGTAATTCCTTCGTTCTCCAACGCACGGAGGATCATATTGTGGGCCCGCCAGAAAGTATCTTCCGGATAGCTATCGGTGCCCAGACCATCCTGATTGGTGACCATAACGAGCTGGTAGTCCAGTTCTCTGACGATTTTGGACAAGTAAAAAAACATCTGTGGATAAAACTCCACTTTATCCAGACTGTCTACCTGGTAATCTTCTGGCTCGAGTACCAGGGTACCGTCGCGATCCAGAAAAAGAACTTTCTTCATTAGTTTGAATATTTATTTAAGGCTGCAATAAGTTTTTCATTTTCTGCTGCGGTTCCTATCGTAATACGAATGCCCCCTGCGCACAAATGCACATTGGATCGATTCCGTACAATAATGCCCTGCTTCACCAGGTAATCGTATAACCCATTGGGGGCGGCTACACGCACCAGTATGAAATTGGCATTCGAAGGCAGAACCTCCTGTATAAAATCGAGATTTTCCAGCACTTTTGCCATCCGATTCCGTTCCTGCAGTATTATGGCTACCATTTTTTCCTGTTCCGCCTGCTTTTGCAGGGCATCCAGTGCCGCTTTTTGCGTAAGCTGATTTATATTATAAGGTGGTTTTACCTTATTCAATAAACCAATAATCTCCTCGCTGGCAAAAGCCATACCCAGGCGGATGCCGGCCAGGCCCCAGGCTTTAGAAAAAGTCTGCATGACCACCAGGTTCGGGTACTTGTCGAGTTGCTGTGAAAAGCTTTCCTGATCTGAAAAGTCAATATAGGCTTCGTCGACGATCACGATTCCGGGAAATTGCCGGCATAATTCGTGTACTTTCTCCGCTTCCATGTCATTGCCCGTCGGATTATTGGGGCTACACACAAATAGCAATTTAGTGTTTTTATCGGCTTCCGCCAAAATAGCCGGAATATTCGGCTGGAAATCACCGGTCAGGGAGACTTCCCGCTGCGCTACATCGGCGATGTCGGCCGATACCTTGTACATACCGTAGGTCGGAGGAAGCAGAATAATTCCGTCTTCGCGCGGTTCGCAGAAGATACGAATCAATAAGTCAATCACTTCATCACTGCCATTACCCAGGAATATATTTTCAGAGGGGACAGATTTTAAGCGACTGATTTGCTCTTTCACCGCCCACTGTAGGGGATCCGGATAGCGATTCATACCCGTATCAAAGGGGTTTTCGTTTGCATCCAGAAAGATATCGGCCTGGCCTTTGAATTCACTGCGGGCAGAAGAATAGGCGGATAAGTTTTTTATATTAGAACGCACTAAATGCTTGATACTCATGCTTGGTCGTTTAGAGCCTCAAAAATAGGCTTTCTCCGGCAATTCCCAGGTCATAGACGGGTTTTATTTCAGGCGTTCAGCAGGGATGTAAAAGGCAGACAAGATTTAATTTCGTATCAATTTAGCGAAAATTCGCAAAAAATTGTCAAAAAGCCTTTTACCCGATTTTTTTATTCTGTATATTTGTAGCGAAAATTCGCTAATTATTAATTTCAAATATATAGACAATGGATACCGTAGCCAATAAAATCGTACTAGGTGGAGGGGAATTCCTGATCAAGGATACTCGTCCCGAGGATGTATTCATTCCCGAGGAATGTAATGAGGAGCAGATGATGATCCAGAATATGATCAAGGATTTCATCGATAGTGAGATCGCTCCCAATATTGATAAAATTGAAAAGCAGGAAGATGGTATTGTACCCAAGTTGTTAGAGAAAATTGGGGAGCTGGGATTACTCGGGGCACACATGCCCGAGCAATATGGTGGTATGGAACTTGACAATAATACCAACACCCTGATTAGTACGGCCCTCGGACCAGCCGGTTCTTTTACGGTATCCTTTGCTGCTCATATTGGGATTGGTATGCTGCCCATCCTGTACTTTGGTACCGAAGCGCAGAAAGATAAATATCTGCCCCGTTTAATCTCTGGTGAACTGAAAGCTTCTTACTGCCTGACCGAGCCCGGTTCTGGATCGGATGCCTTAGCGGCAAAAACCCGTGCAGACTTGTCGGAAGATGGTAAGCACTACATCCTGAATGGCCAGAAGATGTGGATCACTAATGCCGGCTTCTCGGATATCTTTATCGTATTTGCCCAGGTAGACGGTGACAAATTCACCGGATTCATTGTGGAAAAAGGAATGGAAGGCTTCACTCTGGGTGCTGAGGAAGATAAATTAGGTATCAAGGGGTCTTCCACCCGTCAGGTCTTCTTCGAAAATGTAAAAGTACCCAAAGAAAACCTGCTCGGTGAAATTGGCAAAGGCCACCTGATCGCCTTCAACGTACTAAACGTAGGTCGTTTCAAACTGGGAGCCCTGTCTCTGGGAGGTGCTAAAGGTAGTGCCGATACGGCCGTGAAATATGCTAACGAGCGAGTACAATTTAAAGTGCCTATTTCCACTTTTGGTGCCATTAAGCACAAGCTGGCGGAAGAGGCCATTCAAATCTTCGCTGGAGAATCAACCTTGTTCCGGGTATCGGATCTGATGCAACAGAAGAAAAAAGAACTGTCTGAAAAAGGAAAATCTTTTGCGGAAGCGAAACTTATGGCCGCTGAAGAATACGCTATCGAGTGCTCCATTCTCAAGCTGGTTGGCTCCGAAGTACTGGATTACGTAGTAGACGAGACACTACAGGTACACGGAGGTATGGGCTTCTCTGAAGAAGGAACTGCTGCCCGTGCCTATCGCGATGCGCGCATCAATCGCATCTACGAGGGTACGAACGAGATCAACCGTCTGCTGATGGTCGATATGCTCTTCAAGCGCAGTATGAAAGGTAAACTCGATATCGTAGGTCCGGCCTGGGAAGTACAAAAAGAACTGGCTTCTATGCCTGGCTTTGGTAAGGATGACGATACTCCTTACGTCGAGGAGACCAAAGCCATCAAAGACTTCAAAAAAGCTATCCTGATGACCGCCGGCGCCGCCGCTAAAATGCAGATGGACGGCCAGCTCAACCTGAAAGAAGAGCAGGAGATCATCATGAACGTTTCGGATATGATGACGCAGATGTACATGGCCGAATCACTGCTGCTGCGCGTACAGAAACTCAATGACTTCAGATCGGAGGAAGAAATGAAGATTTATAATGCTATGCTGAAGGTCTTCGTACACGATACTACTTCCCATGTCATGAAGTTTGGTAGAGATGCTCTGGCTTCTTTCGCCGAGGGTGACCTACTGCGCACCATGCTGATGGGCCTAAAGCGCTTCACCAAGTATCCGCCACAAAATGTGAAAAAATTACGCCGTATCGTAGCCGATAAAATGATTGCAGAGAATAGCTACTGCTTCTAAGAATGTAATGTTTGATCTAATAGATTAAGTAGGGGCGCAATTGCGCCCCTTTTCTTTTGGTGCGCCAGACATGGCGCACGTCTAGCGGGTGCGAGTCCCGTGTTCGCCCGATAAGGGGAAGAACTTGCCGAGCGGCAAGGTTGCTATTGTGAAGTAGTTGCTGAAGGGAGCCGAAGGCAAAGCATAAGTGTGAAAGACGTGTGTCTTACCCTGGGAGGCCTCAGGAATTTTTTTTTGAGGAGTCAGCCGAGGTCATAGTACCGAGCCAAACCACTGTCAATGACGAACCGTGTTGTTTGCAGCGACATTTGAGAGGGTAAACGGGAAGGACCGAACCTAAAATTAGGAAGGATGAATTTAATGATAGAGTCAGGATCGGAAAAGATAGGAGTAATGGTTGTGAAGCCATTAGCTCACGAGGGAGGTATGATTCGGAAAATCGGAAGTAGCTCATGAGTATCCAAGATTCGACTAGGATGATTAAAGGAAGCCGTCCAAAGAGGATTGGTAAGTCTGGTCTCATTAATGACTAGACCGAGCCGATAGGCTAATTTTAGGAACCGCCGTGATACGGAACCGTACGTCTAAATGACTATCTTTGTTTTACTCTACTCGATTAATGGACTACTCTATCTGCCGGATAATCCGGGCATCCATCCAGTTCCAGCTTCGCCAGCCGTTTTCACGATGGCGGGACCGTAACCGCCTTTCCTTTTGCTTGATCCAGCCGTCCAGCGCTTCTTTTTCATCCTTAGACCTCAGCTTTCCGTGGTGTTTTTTTAACAAGAGTACATTTTTGTCGGACAGCTGCTCCCCTAGATAATAGAGATCCAGCCGCTCTTCGGGTAGATAGCTTAGGTTATACCGCGTAATTATACCCGTCCAGTTGAAGGCGCAGCTAGCAGTCAGTATCAGAAAGATCACCCAGGAATTCACCGAGAGTAGGTAATAGGTGGTGTGCCGGTCGCGTATTTTCCGAAAGGTGAAATACAAGCCCGCCAGTACCATCAGCAAAAAGATCATCACGCCGATACGCAGACTGGTCAAGCCATAGGTATCCAGGTAATGGTAATTCCGCACACCGACCGAAAAGGCCAGTACAGCATTCTGTACCAGCCAGACGTAGGTCAGCTGTCGCAAGCGCCGCCGCTCGTCGGGGTAGAAATTGAGATTACCCCGAAAAAAGTAGACGACAACCGTCATCGCCAACAGAATGGCGATGATCAACAAGCTGGTGCCCTCGTGCACAAAATTGGAAAGCTGGGCAGCCGATTTCTCGGAAAAGTCCAGCCAAACGTAGCGCAAATCCAGGATATTCACCAACAATAATAGCGCATTGAGCATACTCAGCGAAAGCAAGGCCGTAAAGTAATGCCGCTTCAAGGCCAAAGTGGTCATGTCAAAATACACACGCCGTCGCCGCCGGACCAAATCCATCTGCCAGCGACTTTCCCGGTCCCTTAGCAATGGGGTAATAACGGATGGCCATAATACGGCACCCATGCAGAGCAGACCAATGATAAATAAGGTAATCTGCTTCCAGTTCCAGTCGAGGTCAATTTGGTCAACCCAGCTGAAGAGACGATCAAAAATGGCGGCAAAGTTATCGTTGGCTAGATAGTAAATCACAAAGAAAAGCGTACCCAGAACCATTGGGATGACAATGAGTCGAGCCCAGCCTAACAGAATGCGCGAGCGTTTCCACTCCAGGTTACTCCAATCCTTGAGCGCGCTTAGCGGCGTGGCCATCATCGAACCGATGCCCAGCAGCATACCGTACCAGAGAAAGCGCAGACTGGGCAGCTGACTGTAGCCTACCCAGAGCAGAAAGCTCAGTAAATACATGGTTTGCGCCAGATAAGATTGATGGACCACGACCATCAAGGCAATAAACAAATGCGCTCCGCTGATCCACCGAAAGGTTTCTTTGCGCAACAGAGATCGATCAAAGTAGACCTGCCCCAGAAAAAGTGCCAGGCTGAAAATAAAGGTATTCAGTCCTAGGTGATCTACTGCGAATAAGTAGCTATAGAGTAGCGCACCAAGTAGGATAAAAATGTTTTTTAGGATTTTTGTTTGCATAGGATTTCGATTGGTGAATTATTAGATTGTTGATTTGGTAAATTATTGTGTAGTACCACAGAGTACTTTGAAAACCGCTGGGACAAAGCTCCTGCTTCGTTCCCTAACACCTTGATATATTTAAAAACCAATCACAGCAAAGCACTTTGAAATTCAAAGCTATGATTCAAAAAAATAATCAATCTTCTTCCCCATCTCCTTTACTCCTGTTCAATAGCGCTTCCAGGGCATCCAGATGATTTTCGAAGGCCTGCGTACCCAGTTTAGTGGCCCGGTAGGAGGTATTGGGCTTACGCCCGATAAACTGCTTCCGCACTTCGAGGTAATTGATCTTCTCCAGTCCGCGGATGTGGCTAGCCAGGGTGCCGTCGTTCAGGTCGCCGAGGTTGTGTTTCATCGTATTGAAGTCCACCCAGTCGTTGACCATCAGCAAAGACATGATACCCAATCTGATCTTGTGATTGAAGGCTTTATCTAAATTGCTGATGAGATCTTTTGGCATTTTTTGTAAGGTTAAAGTATAAAGGTTAAATGAACGGACAAGTAACTTAAGGATAATAGTATTAGAGGTTCATCGGTCTTTAGGCCGATTCTGAATATTTCTTGCCGGACTAAAGCCCGGCGAACTGTGTAGCCTCAAGTTTTGTCTTCATACAGTTAAAGTTTACTCTCTTACATTTGGATCTGACACATTTTACTGACTTCACAGGTTGGGTCTCATTATCTTACCCGTTCATACTTCCGGTACATCACGGCTCCGTAAATAATATGTAGCACACCAAAACCAATTGCCCACAGATCCAAACCATAGCCCAGGAAAAAGGTTCCGACAATGCCCAGGGCGACCTCGGCCATGCCCAGGAAGCGGATATCGGCCAGGGTATATTTGCTGGCGTTGATCAGGGCCAGTCCATAAAAAATCAGGGTAGCCGGCGCCACTAAGCCGATCATTCCGTGATAGAGCAGCGCCATGCAGAACAGCCCACCCGCGGCCAGGGGGATAAACAGGTTAATCAGCAAGCGCTTCGTCAGGGCATCCCAGACGGGTTGCTGATTTCTTTTCGCTTTGCGGGTGGTGAAATAAACCCCCGAAAACAGAGCCAGCAGCAGGACAACCCCCAGCACCAATAAGAAAAAGGTCGCATAGCCCAGGCCCCACTTCTCATAATCGGCTGAAATCACATAGTAACCGGGCATGCGCCGAAAAGGGATAGTATCCAGATAAAAGTATACCAGCCCAGCACCCAGCAGAGCACTCACCCCCGCTCCGATCCCCGAAAGGCCACTCAGCGAAATAAAACGCGAAGAACGCTCCATGATCGAGCGAATCTCCTGTAGGGTGTCCAAATGTTCCTGATTCTTCATGTATCTTCTTTTGCAAAAGTACTTTGAAATTCAAAGTTACAAATAAAAAATTTATGGAGCAATAGCCACTCCATAAATTTAGCTTATCTGAGCTGCGCGGGGGATCACCTGCGGACCGCATAATGGTTAGTACGCTTTCGCAAACAGCACCCGCTTATTCGAAGGCTTACCCGTAAGGACACATTTCCCAGCCTCTTCGGGAGCGTCGTTCGGGATACAGCGAATGGTCGCCTTGGTCAATGCTTTAATTTTTTGCTCCGTCTCAGTAGTACCGTCCCAGTGGGCGGAGATAAAACCGGGGATATCCTGCTCGATGACGGACTTAAAGTCGTCGAAATTATCCACCTGGGTCGTTTTTTCTTCTCGGAATTTCAGGGCGCGATCGAATAAGTTCTGTTGGATATCTTTTAGCAGTTGATCGATATGATCAACCACCCCATCCATTGGAATGGACTCCTTCTCTTTGGTATCACGGCGAGCCACTTCAACGACGCCTTTGGCCAGATCGCGTTTACCAATACCGATACGTACGGGTGTACCGCGCAGCTCGTGCTCCGCGAATTTGAAACCAGGACGCTTTTTGGCGTCCGTATCGTAGCCGACGCTGATGCCCTTGTCTCGCAAAGCACGCATGATTTTTTCAGCGGCCTCGTTGATTTCGGCACCCGGTTTGGGGATAGGGACGATCATCACCTGAGTAGGTGCCAGTTTTGGGGGGATAATGAGTCCCTGATCGTCGGAGTGGGTCATGATCAGACCACCCATCAGACGGGTAGAGACGCCCCAGGAGGTTGCCCAGACGAATTCTTCCTTATTATTTTCGTTGAGGTATTTTACATCAAAGGCTTTCGCGAAATTCTGTCCCAGGAAGTGGGAGGTACCCGCTTGTAGTGCCTTCCCATCTTGCATCAGTGCCTCAATGGTTAGGGTGTCCAGGGCACCAGCAAAGCGTTCACTTTCCGTTTTCGCGCCCCGAATTACCGGCATGGCCATGTATTCTTCGGCAAAGGTGGCGTAGATTTCCTGCATCTGACGGGTTTCGGCAATCGCCTCTGCTTCGGTTGCGTGTGCCGTATGGCCTTCCTGCCAGAGGAATTCCGCCGTGCGCAGGAACATACGGGTCCGTAACTCCCAGCGTACGACGTTGGCCCACTGATTGATTAAGAGGGGAAGATCGCGGTAGGAGTTGATCCAATCTTTGTAGGTATGCCAAATAATGGTTTCGGAAGTTGGACGTACGATCAGCTCCTCTTCGAGTTTAGCTTCCGGATCGACGATTACGCCGCTACCGTCGGGGGCATTCATCAGGCGGTGGTGCGTGACCACGGCACATTCTTTGGCAAAACCTTCGACGTGCTCTGCTTCCCGGCTGAGAAAACTTTTGGGGATGAACAGGGGGAAGTAGGCATTGACGTGGCCCGTTTCCTTAAACATCTTGTCCAATTGGCTCTTCATATTCTCCCAAATGGCAAATCCGTGTGGTTTGATAATCATACAACCGCGCACGGCAGAATTTTCTGCCAACTCTGCCCGCTTGACAATATCCAAATACCATTGTGAGTAATCTTCGCTTCTAGTGGTGATCCCTTTCGACATGTGCTCTGTTTATTTTTATCAATACAAGGTATTGGGTTCCAGTGGGTTAAAAAAGCATTAAAACTTGCAAAAGTCCTAAATTTTTCGTATATTATAATGTTAGGCAGGGGTTAAATAAACCCCATTAACACTTAAATAAATCACCTTAACACTTTTTTTAACACTTCATTAAGGTCTGTTAAAATCGCTAGATTGTCACTTTAACGCCTCCCGGAAGGGATTTATCATGGATTTAACAGTAATTCTGGCACAAAAGTAATAATTTAGGTGTTGTATAGTTGAATATCAATCTCGCAAAATCAATAAAATATATAAATATGAAAACGAATAGATTTCTTTTAATGCTTATTCTGGTCAGTTCGGTGGCTGGTTCGACCCTGGTCGCCCAGACCTTCGATGATCTTTACTTCGATCCTGATACGGATACGCAGTATAATACGGCTTACACGGGTCAGGACACTTATGCTGACACCTACGAAGACGATTATGCGGTACAGGAGTACGATTACGATTACGATCGTGATGAGTATGATTATTACAATGACTACGATTTTTATTACACTTCTCGTATTCGTCGTTTCCAGCGCCCGGTAACTGGATTCTCTTATTATGATCCCGTTTATACCGATGCTTATTATTACGATCCCGTACTGAGAGGTGGATCTACGGTATTAATCTACGATGACTTTAGTTATCGTAGTTGGGCCCGCAATCGTAACTGGAACCGTTTCAACCGTTGGGGCTATGATCCATTTTTTGCCTCTGCGTTCAGTCCCTGGAATCGTCCTGGATTTAACGTAGGAGTAGGTATCAATCCCTGGAACCGTTGGAACAGATTTGGAGGCATCAATAGCTGGAACAGATTTGGAGGTATCAATGGCTGGAACAATGCCGGGTGGAATTCCTGGGGTGGAGCTGGCTTTGGAGTCGGTGGTTTCGGCGGCGGATTTGGTTCTGCTTATTACTGTCCACCTACCTGGGGTAATAATTATAATTACGTGAACAACGTAAATGTAGTGAACGGCGGCGCAAATACGAATGATGGTAACGTTAGCAATCGCTACGGACCACGCTCCAGCACTTCGGCTAATGGTCCCCGTGACGGAGCTCGTGCAGGTGCCCGCAATGCGAATGGTCCTGACCGGGTAACTTCCAGAAACTCAGGTCGCACGGCTACTCCAAGTAATAGTGGACGTCGGGTGTATGACACTAATCGTTCTGCTGGTCGCACGCCTGCGGATCGCGTAAATACAACGACTACCCGTAGACAACCGGCTACTCGTTCGGTAGACAGAAGCCGTACCTCGACTATCCGTCGGACGACGCCTTCTCGTACCAGCACGAGAAACGTTAATAGCTACAACCGTACTCGTAGTACCTCGCCACAGCGGAGTACTTTCGGTACCAGCCGTACGCCATCGCGTACTCGTAGCATTACGCCGAGTACCCGGTCTAATACGCGTTCTTATACGCCTAGCCGTAGTACAAGAACCAATACCCGTAGTTACACGCCTAGCCGCAGTACGCGCTCGGTAGCACCAACTAGAACACGGACTTCTACTACTAGAAGTAGTTCAGGTTCGCGCTCTTCAAGTGGAGGTCGTAGCTCTTCTGGATCTAGCGGAAGAAATAACCAATAATTGTTCTTAGAGAATAATTACATAGAAAAGTGAAGAATGGGTGGGGAAATTTTTTCCACCCATTTTTTTTAGCCATTTATAAGCCTAAGCCTATGTTCAATTTGAACAAGAAACCTACCCAACCCCTTTTATTAAAATAAAAACTACGTCCATGCTCCAAAAAAGATTGTTAATCTTATTCTTTGCGATCTTCACCGTCGGGCTCTCTGCCCAAACGGTAGAGGATGCCCTTCGCTATTCCTCTTTTGATCCTAGCGGTACCGCTCGATTTTTGGGTGCCGGCTCCGCTCTGGGTCCCCTGGGGGCTGACCTTTCCGTAACGGGTACAAACCCTGCCGGAATTGCGCAGTATCGAAAATCTGAATTCAGCATTACCCCTACTCTATTCCTGAGTGGTGCCAATGCGGAACTTTTGCCTACAGGAAATAATGTGAGTGATAGCCGTACGGCCTTTAACCTACATAATATAGGTGTCGTGATTACTTCACAACCCCGTAGAGCCCGCAAGTGGAAAACCATGAATATGGCCATTACGCTGAATAACATTGCTAACTACAACCGTCGCTTCTCTTATTCCGGGGCGACTACCGGGAGTATCGCTCAGCGCTGGCAGGAATTTGCGAATGATCCTAATATTGGTCTGAGTATCTTTGAAACCGATTTGGCGGCTAGTGCCGGGGTTATCTATGATATTGATGATAATCCAGACGACTATGAGATCGATTATGAAGGTTTTGAGAATCAACTGCTGGAGAAAAACCATACCGTTTTGCAGTCGGGTAGCATCAGCGAGCTCAGTTTTGCCTTTGCGGCCAATTACGACGAGCGCTTAATGATTGGCTTCTCGGTCGGTTTACCCATTGTTTACTTCGAATACGATAGTGACTATCGGGAGAGCGACGAAGGTAGTGGCCCCGGTGGAAATGTACCCTATTTTGAAAGCCTGGAGTATAATGATCGCTTCACGACCACTGGCGGTGGCGTTAATGCTAAATTAGGATTGGTCTATCGGCTCACCCAGGCCATTCGCTTAAGTGGTGCTGTACACACCCCTACGGCTTTTTCCTTCGAGGATGAATATGAGACCGAGCTCATCAACAACTATTTCGCCGATCCCGATGAATCGGGAGACTTTGTGGGGGGAGATGCGACCAGTACCGGACTTTTTGAATATCGCCTGAATAGCCCCTGGCGCTATTTTGCCGGTGCCGGATTTATCATCGGTAAGATGGGCTTTATTTCCGCCGAAGCGGAGCTGGTCGACTATAATAACAGTCGCTTTCGCTACGATGGCTTCCAAGCCGATGAAGATGCCATCAATTTTGATATTCAGGATCGCCTGACGGATGTACTTAACCTGCGCATTGGTGGCGAATTCGCCTTGGATCAATTCCGTTTTCGTCTGGGATACGGTACTTACCCCTCGGCTTACATCGGGGACGATACGCGTCGCTCCACTTATAGTGGAGGTGTCGGTTTTCGCCATAATAATATATTCCTTGATATGGGCTACCGCTATACTAGTTTTGATGAGCAATTCTTTCCTTACGGCACCCAGCAAGCCGTGCTGCAGGAAGTACAGGTTGATAATAATCTACATAGATTGTTACTTACTTTTGGGGTGAAATTTTAAATAATCTTCATGATTAAGCTTTGCTTAGAATTATTATCCAGGGGGATGGTCCTTTTGTCACTGATCCTGGCATTTAGTTGCCAAAACAACAGCAGTCCGCCCCCACTCCGCATCGCCACCGCTGCCAATATGCAGTACGCCACGCAGGTGATCACCCAGGTCTTCACTGAAGAGACGGGGATACCCTGCGAGATGATCGTGGGCTCTTCGGGTAAGCTGATGGCACAGGTGAAGGCGGGTGCACCCTTTGATGTCTTCTTATCGGCAGATGTGAAGTATCCGCAGGAGCTCTACAGTACGGGCTTTGCCTCGGCTCCTCCTGCCGTTTACGCTTACGGTAAATTAGTGCTATGGACTACCCTGTCCGGGTTTACGCCTGATATCCGTCAGGTGCAGGAGGCTACTGTGCGGCATATTGCGCTGGCCAACCCAGAAACGGCACCTTACGGCAAAGCAGCTATGCAGGCACTGCAAAAAGCAGGCTTTTACGAAAGTGTAGAAGATAAACTGGTGTATGGGGAAAGTATCGCTCAGGCTACCCAGTTTATTCAATCCGGGGCGGCCGAAATGGGCTTCACCGCTAAATCTATGATCCTATCCGGAGAAATAGCCGAAGAAGGTAGCTGGCTGATGGTCGACGAGCGACTGTACGATCCTATTCGGCAGGGTGCTGTAATCATCAAAAAAGAAGAGTCTCATCCCCAAGCTGAAGAATTTCTGTCTTTTCTGCAGTCCCAGCGCGCCAGGGATATTTTAGCCAATTTCGGCTACGAAACAGATAACCTGAACAGATAAGCACCGACCACCTGACCACCCGGCCACATGTTAAGCCCCAAATGCTCGTTTAAAGCCAAAGCGCATCATCAATAGTAAGGCCACGAAAATAAGTATTACAAACTCAAAACGCAGCTGAATGAAGGCGATCAGGCGGGTGCGATCCACGATCCACATCAGGCCCAGTACCGCCGTGATCAACATCAGCAGGCCCGATAGCTTGTCAAAACCGGGAATAAGTCGCATCTCCATATTATTACGTATGACCAATAAGGTGAGAATCATCGAGACAATGGGTAAGACCTGTAAGATAAGGTCCATATCCATTACACTTCGTTTTTCGAACAGGAATAAATACACGTTCAGTGTCAATGCAAACAGACCGGGAATACTGACCAGGTATATGATGACCGAATAGATGTATTTCCAGGGAGAGGTATGTCCGCGGTCGCCATCCAGTACCGAGCCCAGCAGGGCAGCAAAAGGCAGTAGCGAAAAATAGAAAATGACGTAGTTAGGGCTGTTGCCGATCAGGTCGAATAGCTCCTGTAAGGTCATGGTGTGTGGCTTTTGTCTGACAAAAAATAAGCGGAGGGAATCCTCCGCTTAGCATTTTATTTTTGCTACATTTTTCTTTACACTATTAAAGGTCCAACAACAGCAGCCCCGGATCTTCCAGTAATTCTTTTACGCGGACCAAAAAGGTCACCGATGTACTACCGTCGATCACGCGGTGATCGTAAGAAAGCGCCAGATACATCATCGGGCGAATCTGTACCTCACCGTCGATGGCCATGGGGCGCTGCTTGATACCGTGCATCCCTAATATCGCCGACTGCGGCTCGTTCAGGATCGGCGTACTTTGCAAGGAACCAAAAATACCACCGTTGGTAATGGTAAAGGTACCACCGGTCATCTCGTCTAGCGTCAGCTTACCGTCGCGGGCCTTGTTGGCCAGCTCTTTAATTTTGTGTTCTACCTCAGCAAAGTTGAGAGACTCCACATTCTTCACAGGAGGCACTACCAGTCCGTTTGGTGTAGAGATCGCGATGGAGATGTCGGCGTATTCGTGGTAGATCAGTTCATTGTCGTCGATACTCGCGTTGACATCGGGCATTTCCATCAGGGCTTTGGCACAGGCTTTCGCGAAAAGGGACATGAAACCTAGTTTGATTCCGTACTTCTCTACGAATTGCTCCTGATAGCGCTTGCGTAGCTTCATCACTTCCGTCAGGTCTACCTCATTAAAGGTCGTGAGCATTGCCGTATTATTCTTGGCGGATACCAGGCGCTTGGCAATGGTACGACGCATGCGGCTCATTTTCTCGCGGCGCGTCTCGCGGCTGAAGTCCGCTTCGGAGCGGAAGACCACGGGCTGCTTTTCTTCGGAAGCCTTTTCTTCTTTTTGGGTTTCCTTTTTCGCCGGTGCTTCTGGCTGCGACTTTTTGTCTTCTACGGCCTTCTGCGCATCTTCCTTGGTGATGCGACCGTCTTTTCCGGTACCATTAACGGCGTCGGGAGAAATGTCATTCTCGGCTAATATTTTCTTTGCGGCCGGAGAGGGATGTCCGCTGGCGTAGGTTTCTTTGCTTTCGGACGAAGAGGAGGATGTGGGCGCTTCTTCTTTCTCTTCTTTTTGAGAAGTATCTTTCTCAGTCGTCTCTTTTTTATCGTCCCCACCGGGTTTGGAAGCACTGGTATCGATCTTGGCCACCACCGCACCAATCTCCAGATCGTCTCCTTCGGAGGCTACGTATTGTAATGTCCCTGCCGCTTCGGCGGGAAATTCTAGGGTGGCTTTATCGGATTCAAATTCGCAGATGGGTTCGTCTAGTTCGACGTAATCTCCTTCTTCTTTCAACCACTGAGACAGGGTCACTTCCGTGATCGACTCTCCAATGGCGGGCACTTTTAATTCTACTAGGCTCATATGAGTTCGTTTACTGAATTGTTGATTTGTTGGATTGGTGGTTTGTTTTTGATTTTTAATTCCTTAAGCTGATGTAGCTGTCAACTCAATTAGGGCAAGCTACTTGTCCAGATAAAGAATATTAAAGAGCTATTCAAAGCTTACACAAACTTGCGGTAATTGTCCTAATTAACAAAATTATAGACGTTTTATTGAGTCAAAAAGTTGAACCGATGGATGGTTCCCTTTCCGTTTTTCCCTTCATTAGATACGTATAAGTTCCCTTTTTGATCGAAACAGATGCCTTCGGGCTGCGGATGAATGGATTTTTTTAGCTTTTCGATGTGTAGAATCTGCCCTTGTGGGTCCAGAATCATCAGCAATTTTCCTACCGAAGATAAAATATAAAGATGGCCAGTCCCTGGCTGTACTGCCAGTCCCGAGGGGCTAAAACCAAAGTCCGATTCGCCGGGGGCGAAAAACTCTTCCAGCTTTTCCAGTTTGCGGATTAGTGGATCGGTATCCAGGTAATCGTTCACCTGTTGCAAGCGGATACAGTAGCGCGGGTCCTCCAGTAATTTCTTTTTCTCCAAATCAAAAGCGTAGATGGCCTTGGTAAAATCTAATTCTTCATCCGTGCCGGCATTTGCTTTACAGGCGAGTAGCAGGTGGTTTTTTTCGGGGTCGTAGCCCAAACCTTCTACGTCATTATCATCGTTTAAGAATTCATTATACTTCACCGTGATGGCCTCTTCTCCATCCATCGTCACCTCGTAAACCGTACCGGTACTCTTAATGACATAGATGGTGTCCCCCACGACTTCTATGCCTTCGTAATCACCATCCTTCCAGAACTTTACTTCCTGGCTGACTTCCTCTTTTTTGGGGTCGATCCAGAATATTTTTCCATCTTCATCCTGCACGGCCAGGAGGTGCGTGCCCGCAGCATTCATCCCCAGACCCGAAATCTCGTCCAATCTACCGGGCAGCTCCAGGGTCCAGTCGGGCTCGTGTAGATTATAGGACAGGGCAAAAGGTTTTGCGGTCGTATCCTGGTAGACTTCTATTTCACAATTCACCAGTCTTTTGGGCGCTGTGGCCTGGCAGGAAGACTGGAGGGAAAAGATAGCCAGCATAATGACTAAACCCTCAACGCTAAACCCTAAACTAATCCTATTTTGTGTTTTCATATTTCAATCATTTAAAAAACCTTCTCCAATTTCACCACCACCTTCTTCGAGGCTGGTGTCTTGCTGGTGGGTTCATAAGAGTTGATGGGTACCAATACATTCGCCTCGGGAAAGTAGGTAGCCACGCAGCGCGGCGGGATCGGATAATCCACGACCATAAAATTGGGTGCTACCCTTTTCTTTTTTTGGTGAAAACCGACCAAATTCACCCAGTCCCCTTGTTGCAAATTGCCCCGGACCATATCCTCCTTATTCATCAGTACCACGCGGCGACCCTGGTAGATGCCTCGATAACGATCATCCAGGCCATAAATGGTCGTATTGAACTGGTCATGACTACGAATGGTCATCATATGGTATTCGCCATCGGTGAGCTCGGATTTTGGAACCGTATTAATCGTAAAGTGCGCTTTGCCGCTTTTTGTGTGAAACTCCTGCTGCCGCGCACCGTTGGGCAGGTAAAAACCACCCGGCTCCCGTACGCGCTGGTTATAGTCTTCAAAACCGGGAATCACGGCCTCAATGGCATCGCGTATTTTATCGTAATCGGCAGTCATATCTTTCCAGTCGACCGTACTTTTCGCGCCCAGCGTGGCTTTGGCTATGCCGGCGATAATTGCGGGCTCGCTCTTTAATTGCTCAGAAAAGGGGGGTAAGACCCCTTCCGAGGTGTGTACAATGCCCATCGAGTTCTCTACACTAACGAATTGGGGACCACTGGCTTGTTCATCCACGTTGGTCCGGCCCAGGCAGGGCAGGATCAGCGCTTGCTCGCCGTGAATAAGGTGACTGCGATTCAGTTTGGTAGAGATTTGTACCGTCAAATCGCAGTTGCGCAAGGCCTCAGCGGTGTAGTTCGTATCGGGGGAGGCGGAGATGAAATTACCGCCTAGTCCAACAAAGACCCTGGCCTGGCCTTCGTGCATGGCCTTGATCGCCTCTACGGTGGCGTAACCGTGCTTTTTCGGCGCTTGGAAATGGAAATGCTGGTCTAGTTTCTCCAGGAATTCTGGACCGGGGGATTCAACAATACCCACCGTGCGATCTCCCTGCACATTGCTATGCCCCCGCACCGGACAGGTGCCGGCACCGGGCTTACCGATACTACCCTTTAGCAGTAGCAGGTTAACCAGCTCTTGAATATTGGCTACCCCATTTTCGTGCTGGGTCAGGCCCATGGCCCAGCAAATGATGATTTTGTTTTTGCGCCGGATCATCTCCACGGCTTGCTTGATTTTCTCGCGGGGTACCCCGGAGGCTTCCACCAGTTCGTTGAAATCGTATCGCTTCAGGTCATTAATCAGGTCTTCGTAGCCTTTGGTTTTTTCTTGAATAAAATCAAAGTCAAAGATGGCGCCGGGTGCTTTCCGCTCTTCGGAAAAAAGCAGTAGCATCATGGCTTTTAGCAAGGCCACGTCGCCGTTGATAGTGACCGGCAGGTGCAGATCGGCCAGTTGGGTACCCCCCCGAAGCATCTTCATCGGTCTTTGCGGATGTACAAATTTCTGTAGGCCCGCTTCCGCTAGCGGATTGATGCTAATAATTTTCCCACCGTTTTCTTTGCATTTCTCCAGGGCCGAGAGCATCCGCGGGTGGTTAGTACCCGGGTTTTGGCCCATGACGATCACCACTTCGGCTTCGTAGAAGTCTGGCAGGGTTACCGAGCCTTTGCCAATGCCCAGGGTTGCACCGAGTGCTTTTCCGCTGGATTCGTGACACATATTCGAGCAGTCGGGCAAATTATTGGTACCGTACTGCCGTACAAAAAGCTGGTATAAGAAGGCGGCTTCGTTGCTGGTGCGCCCCGAGGTATAGAAGATGGCTTCGTCGGGGTGATCTAGCGTATTTAATGTTTTCCCAATCAGGGCGAAAGCTTTTTCCCAGGAGATGGGCTCGTAGTGTTGGCTGCCTTTCGGCAAAAAGAGCGGTTCGCTCAGGCGACCCTGCTTACCCAGCTCGAAGTCAGTCCAACCCAGGAGTTCCGCTACGCTATGCTGGGCAAAGAAATCTGCACCGATGGTCTTTTTAGTGGCTTCTTCGGCGATGGCTTTGACGCCATTTTCGCAGTACTCCCCTAATTTAGAACGCTCATCATCCGGGTCGGGCCAGGCGCAACCCGGACAGTCGATCCCTCCGAACTGATTCAGCTTGAAGAGGGTCTTCCGGGCCTCCGCGCCCTTCATATATTTTTGGGTCTGGCCCAGGGCCGTACGTACGGCGGTCAGGCCACCGGCTTTTTCTTTTGGCGATTTCACCTTGATCTCCTCTTTGGAGGTCGGCATATTTTCGGGTTTGGGATTTTTTGGGTTCATTTATGTTACGATGGTTTTAATCTTTTAATCATTTACCCCTCCACTAAATATACCTTATTTTTCACAATAGGTTTCTTGCCACTCCATTAATGTTTGGCTATCCTTTTCTGCTCCGTATCCTGACCTATCTTTTTTAAAGTGCTTGACAGGCCTGGTTAAGATCGTTATATTCCCTGTAGTATAGAAAGAAGTTTTTGTAGAGGAATGAATTATGGTTATTCAATTTTCAGACTTCTCCAGGTCCTTTTTGGCTTTTTCAAAACAGCAGTCAAATTTGAGGGCTCAAAATCTTTCTTTTTGACTCCGATGATTTTAAGGAATTGCTCTAGGAATGATCCCGCTGCTCAAATTCCTCATCCGGGGAAAAGTCATTAATCATCTGCTGCAAGTGCTTGAAATCCTTGCCATTTGTATTAATGAGGCCTTTCCCTAACCCATTTACGCCTCCTGCCGCATTGGAATATTTCCCCTTTGACTCAGAAGTTGTTTAAAAACTCCTCACTGAGCCCTTGGCAACACATTGAAAGCCAATACGGTAGCTCTTTTTTCCCTTCGCCCGCCTGAGGCGGATGGCTACGAGAAAAAAAAGTAGCCTTGTCTTGACTTCCAAGCCGTTACCAATCATCTCACCAGGAATTCTTAAACAACTTCTCATAATTATGAGGGGCAACTTCAATGTTGTTCATGTACAGCATCTCTTCATTCAACAGCGTTAACATTAACATACCTTCTATCGTGTCAGTAGAGGCTACTCTTGTTAGCTTATAAAAATCAGCTCCTTCTGTTTTACCCAACTTCTTCCAGGTGAATTGCCACCCACCTTTTTTATCGGGCATATCTTGTATATTCGCTTTGGTAATAATCCCTTCTATAAGTTCACTATCAGCTGTTTCCTAAAGCAGGATTTTCATTTTATCTAATTTTGACCATGTATAGATAGAATTATCAAAAAAAGACTTTTTTGCAAGCTGGATAGAAAAATAATTCTGTAAAGAAAGCCCCTTTGATCAGTCAAGCCTGTGAACTATGTAGAATCATCCCCTTATTACCCCCCAATCGTGGCCATCGACTCACTCACCGGCAAATTAAAACCCCGTCGTTTCTCAGCTTCCCAGCCGTCTTTGGCGCGATTGCCCAGGGCGGAAAGGAAGGTGTCGCGTAACTGCTCGTCGGTGGCCCCGGCGCGCATGATATCGCGGATATTGAAGACGCCTTTGTCGTAGAGGCAGGTCTTTAGCATGCCCTTCGGGGTGATGCGGATGCGGTTACAAGTGCCACAGAAGGTGCGGCTGTAGGCGGCAATGATACCGATATTCCCCTGATAGCCCGGCACTTGATAATGGCTGGCCGTGGCATTGGGTGGGTCGGGCAATTTTTCCAGTTTAGGAAAGGCCTCTTTGATATGATCCAGGATCTTGCGGTGGTTCCATTTTAGCTCAGCGTAGTGGCTACCCTCTCCGTTGAAGGGCATCTCTTCGATGAAGCGCACACTGACATCGTTTTTTTGCGTAAGCGCCACCATCGGAATGATGTCCTCAATATTCTGCCCCTCCATCACTACCGCATTAATTTTGGTCTTAATACCGTGCTCGAGTAGCGCATCGAAGGTATCCATCACCTGATCGAATTGATCGCGGCGGGTAATCTTATTAAAGCGCTCTTTATCCAGGGTGTCCAGACTCAAATTTATAGTGCCGATCCCCATCTCTTTTAATTTTGGGATGAGGGGCGCCGTTAGCGTACCGTTGGTAGTAATGTTGATTTTTTCGATGCCCTCCATCTGGCTTAAAGTCTCCATGAAGTGCATCATGTCTTTGCGCAGAAAGGGCTCTCCGCCGGTGATTCGTACTTTTTTGATCCCCATGTTAGCTAGTAGGTACATCAGCCGGGTCATCTCTTCGTAGCTTAATAACTGCTCCCGCTTAACGTAATTGATCCCTTTTTCCGGCATGCAATAGAAGCAGCGCAGGTTACAACGATCGGTCACCGCGAGCCGTACATAATCAATCTTTCTTCCGTGGTTATCGTATAGCATTCTTTAAACAATTTTTGGATGGTTGAATGCTGAATTGTTGGATTAGTTGATCTTATTCAGCGTGGTTTCCAATATGTACTGCCTAATTTAAAAAAGTATTTTGGGCGGCAGCCCTCCTAACTCGACAATTCAACAAACCGACAATTCAACATTTACTTAATACCGCCAGGAGGTCAAGTCTGCGCCGGCAGGGGCTATTTTCTCTACATTCGCTGCCCACTTTGGAATAAACATCCGGTGATAGCGCAGGCGACTGATGTGGTTCGGTTGTGTGGGGTCACCATTCCAGCAGTGCTCGGCCCGATCACCATAGGCTACCTCTCCGTCATAATAAGGCGCTGAGGTTTCTTCCAGAAAATCTTCCATTAGGTAAACAGCATTATTCAGGTAGTAGTTATCCATATCACCACAATAAATGTGGATTTTGTTTTTTAGCTTGGGGCCCAGCGTTTCCCAGTCGCGCTGGAGAATATAGGCTAAATCATAGTTCTCTCGCCAGTATTCCGCTACTTCTTTATTGATTTGTCCGGTTTTTTTATCCCAGATCCGTTGCGGATAACCATCGGCTCCGACGGGTGAATACACCGCCTCCCAAATATCCCACTGCTGTCCGGAGCGACTTTTGGTGCCCAGGGCTAATTCGCGTAGGCTCATATCCCGTAGGGTGGCGTCGACGTTACCGAGGTAGTCCCGGTGTCCCGGCCGGGGAACTTGCTTGAATTGACTATCGTAGTAATAGGCATTCTCATCTTCGTAAATATCGACCAGGCAGAAGGCCCTAAAGTCGATGGGGTCGGGACAGGCTGCGTAGCAGGTACCATAATCGTCGGGATAGAGTACCTGTGCCGCCAGGGCTTCCCAGCCACCGGTAGAGCCCCCGTACATAAAGCGCGCCCAGGATTCGCCAATACCCCGAAATTGCTCTTCGATGTAGGGGATTAATTCGTAAGTAATGGCATCGCCGTAGGGGCCAAGATTTTCGGAGTTGACGGCGTAGGAGTCGTCATAAAAGGGATTCGCATGCTGGATTTTGATGGCAATCACCCGGGGAAAATCGGGCCCGGTCCAGGTTTTATAGAAGTCATGTGCTTCTTGTTGGACAATTTTGTTATAGCAGTCTACATCAAAGCGGGCGCTGTACTCGCAGGGCATATCCTCATCGACCGGCTCCTCGCGAAAGCCGCCGAAATCGGAGGGGAAGTGTCCGTGCATGATGGCTAGCGGGTATTTTACCTCTGGGTTTTCGGCATAGCCTTCCGGCAAAAGAACGTGCGCCCCCAGGTACATATCGCGTCCCCAGAACTCAGATAGCAAATCGCTCTTAATCTTGATATGCTTGATATATTTGGTATCGGCCGGCGGCTCAATGGCAGGAATTTCCTGATCTAAACTCAGATCAATTGTAGTATTACCCGCAGGATTAAAAGACTTTTTAAGGGGGCCAGAATACAAATTACCCGGAGCGCGATTCCACTGTTGCCCTTCACCCCGATCCATGGGCATTTTAACCGTATGGCCATCGGCACGCTCGAAGGTTTCGTATTTGTGGAAGAGTACCTGCACCTGGTAATCACCAGCGGGCACATCGGCCATGCTTTCGATGGGGTAACCGTAGGCATTCGCACCCATTTCTATGCTCCCTTCCGACCAGTCTTCCACATCGAGGCCAAAGACCAGTTGTGTATTAGGGCCGTCGCTGATTTGGAAGCGGGGTTCCTGGCTATCGTCGGTAGAGAGCATCAGGAGTAGTCTTCCGTCGAGCGGACCCGTTTCCCCTTCCGGATAGGCAACACTAAAGTATTTATTATCCGTGGGAGCACCTTCTGGCTCATTGGTTAGGGGGGTACAGGCTGCCGATAAGACAAAGAGCAATAGGAGCAAATAGCTTTGGTTTTTCATTGGCTTAGCAGATTATAATTACTTGACAAAATCACAAAACGAAATTTGGGAAAAAAGTCATGTAATTTAGATATAAATCTGCCATTAAGCCAAATTCGGTGGTTTCTATTTTATTCTGAGTAGGTAAGGGACTGCCTTTCGGCAAAAAAATTAACGTTTTCTGTCAAAAATAGAATTGACTTACTCGTGGAGGCAACCCCATATTTATGAAGTTGTTTAAAAACTCCTCACTGAGCCCTTGGCAACACATTGAAAGCAAATACGGCAGCTCTTTTTTCCCTTCGTCCGCCTGAGGCGGATGGCTACGAGACAAAAAAGTAGCTTTGTCTTGACTCCCAAGCCGTTACCAATCATCTCACCAGGAATACTTAAACAACTTCTATTACTCGAAATAAAAAAACAAATGATCCACCCTAATACAACATTAAAATACATTAACGAGGCCGTTGGCTTCGGTGTTATTGCCACTGGATTTATCCCCATGGGTACCATTGTTTACATCAAGGATAGCCTGGAGCAGGTCGTCTCGCCAACGGATTACCTAATGCACCCTCCGGCTATGCGGGAAGTGATTGAAAAATACTCTTATATCGACGAAGCGGGCAACCGCATCGTAAGTTGGGACTTCGCTAAGTACGTCAACCACTGCTGTAATTGTAATACCATTAGTACCGGATATGGCTTTGAGGTTGCCATTCGCGACATTCAGCCCGGTGAACAGATCACCGATGAATATGGCATTTTTAACCTGGAATATGAGATGACACTGCTGTGTGGGAAGCCCGGTTGTCGTAAGGTGATCCGTCCCAGTGATTTTGACGATTACTATCAAGACTGGGATGCCAAAATCAAAGCCGCATTACCTCAGCTATTTCAAGTAGAACAGCCGCTTTTGCCCCTGCTTGACGAAGCGACCCGCCAGGAACTGGACCAGTTTTTTGTGGCACCTGAGCGTTATAAGTCGGTGTACGCGCTGAAGTATACAGCTATTGCCTTAGACAAAGTAGCGCATTGAATTAGCTTTCCACGAGGGAATAATTCCATTTCGGAATTATTCCCTTACTTTTGCGGCAGCAAAAATGATAGTATGTCCACATTAATCGATCAAGTTAACTTCGAGAAGGGCGACGGCCTGGTGCCCGCCATCGTACAGGATATCTCTACGAACAAAGTACTCATGCTCGGCTACATGGATCGCGCTTCCCTGGAGCAAACGCTGGCGGAAGAGCGCGTTACCTTTTTTAGCCGCAGCAAAAATCGCCTGTGGACCAAGGGCGAAACTTCAGGCAATTTTCTGCACCTGAAAGAAATCACGCTCGACTGCGATCAGGATACCCTACTGGTTAAGGTCAATCCGGTCGGGCCTGCCTGCCACACCGGTAGTGATACTTGCTTTGATGAAGTAAATAAGAAGGCAGGCTTTTTACATCATCTGGAATCCGTTATTCAGGATCGTAAGAACAGTCCCGATGAAAAGTCCTATACCAGTCAACTCTTCGCTCGTGGTATTAATAAGGTGGCCCAAAAAGTAGGGGAAGAAGCGGTGGAGCTGGTCATCGAAGCTAAAGACGATAACGAAAGTCTTTTCCTCAACGAAGCTGCTGATCTGATGTACCATTATCTGGTACTTTTAACGGCCAAAGGTTATGCACTCGACGATGTAATCCGTATATTGGAGGAGCGTCATCGTTAGAATATGCTACAAACGGCCAAAGTTAATAGTCCCTTCGGCTGCTTCGAACTGAAGGGTTCGGAGCTGGGTCTGCAATCCGTTAAGCGGATTAGTGAGGAGCCTTGTCTAGATGCCCCGTTGTCGCCGGCCGAACTGCTCGAGGCAGCTGAGCAATTGAGTGATTATTTTGCCGGCAGGCGCCAAAAATTCGATCTCCAGATTGACTGGGGCCAGGCTACTGATTTCAATAAGCAGGTCTGGCTGGAATTGCTTAGAATACCCTATGGGCATACCACAACTTATTCTGCCATCGCCAAAAAAATTAATCATCCGACCGCCGTGCGTGCCGTAGGGCTAGCCAATAAAAATAATCCGATCGCAATTATCATACCCTGTCACCGCGTTATTGCCAAAAGTGGCCATTTGCAGGGCTATTTCTACGGCCTGGATATGAAGCGCGCCTTACTGGAGTTAGAAAACCCCGGTAGTTTTTCCCGGCAGGGCAGCCTGTTTTAATTAGGAATGCCATGAACCAACCGATTACCGATAAAATGCTACATCTCGCTGAGGAGTGGGATGCTCAAGACGACGCCCGGGCTATCTTCCTGCATTGTTATTGTCGGATGACCCGCAATATGCTGGTCGCCATAGCCCAGCATCGCTTCCACGATAACGAGTGGGTGAGTCGCCTACTGCATCGCTTCGCTGAATATTATTTCGAGGCATTGACTTGTTACGATTGTGGAGATCCGGCGCCTGCCATTTGGAAGTATACCCATCGGCGTGCCCGGGAAGGCCGCTTGCACACCCTGCAGCATCTGTTACTGGGGGTTAATGCGCACATCAATTACGATCTGGTTCTGACCTTACACGAGATTCTGGCACCGGAGTGGCCGCAGCTTTCTGCTTCCGCTAAAAAGGAACGCTACGAGGATCACTGCCTGGTTAATACCATTATTGCCGAGAGTATTGACGAGGTACAGGATGAAGTCATCGAAAAGTATTCGCCAGGCATGGATTGGGTGGATAAGCTAATGGGGCGTCTTGATGAACAGCTCATTGCCGCACTCATTCGCCGCTGGCGTAACCGCGTTTGGGAGCGCGCGCTGGATTTTTGTGCCTGTGCTTCCGCGCAAAAAGAGAGAAGCCTACATCGGGAACTAGAAGAAGAGGTAATGGAGACGGCCCGATGGATCGAACGGGTGGGCTGGGTATAGAAAAAGCTCGAATGCATTGCATCCGAGCTTTCTGTGGTGTGGGGCGGAATCGAACCGCCGACACATGGATTTTCAGTCCATTGCTCTACCAACTGAGCTACCGCACCAGCCATAGGCACCGTATTTCCAACGGCGGCCACAAATATAGAGACTATTTGTTTTCGAAGCAACCCCAAATTGTATTTTTTTGAAAAAAGTCGTTTCTTACCAAAGACGAAACACAATTAGATGCCATCTAGACTGCTCGCTTTACCCTTTGCTTTAGCCGTCATCCTATTTCTGATTTTGGCTACCCAGAATCCAAATTATGGGATTTATATTGCCCCGCCTTTGGTCGTATTGGCGGCGATCTACGCGCTGCACCCGCAGATTGATTGGTGGTGGTACCAAAAGCACCCCCCAAAGATGAATGTGAAGGAACAGGGCTTTTTGGACCGATTCTCCGGCTACTATCAGGGGCTGGACCAGACGGCAAAGGAACGGTTTCGCAATCGCACCATGATGATTCGCTTGGCCAAGGACTTTATTTCGCAGGCTGACGATAAATCCGTTCCCGAGGATGCTCGCTTGATCTTTGCTGCCAGCCAGGCACAAGCTACCTTTGGATTGGAAGAATACCTCATGCTGGATTATGAGAAAGTAGTAATCTACCCGGGGGCTTTTCCTTCTCCCAAATACCCCGAGCTTTTTCACGCCAGTGAAACCTTCGAAGAAGAGACTAAACACGGGTATGTTTTTTCTCTGGATCACGCGATGACTGGTTTTATGCAGACTCGCCAGTATTATCCAATTATGTTGCATGAAGTATGTCAGTCTTTGATTATTGTCCATCCCGATTGGGCCTGGCCAGAAGCGAATGAGAACAGCTGGCCAATACTGGAGGAAATTAGTGGCTTCTCTACCGAGGCACTTAAGAAAACGATTAATCGACCGGACCTGGAGCCAAAGGCGGTTATGCTTACGTACTTTCTGAGTTTTCCGGATAAGTTTCTGGCGCTACAACCAGAGCTCTACGGAGCTTGTGCACAAGTTTTAAAACAAGACCCCGTAGCCAATTAGCAAGAACAGTAATACCACTGATCTAATTCCCCTTCCAGCTTTTCGAGGTAAGCCTGAATGGCAGCTTCTCCCTGCACTTTTGTAATACCATCTTCGAGTTGGATCTCGGCTGTCGCTGGAGAGGCTACGGTCTTATGGGCTAAGGATAAGTCTTTTATCTTCTCTAGTACCCGTTCCAGGTCGGCATCGGCTTTAGGATAGGTAATCGTAATCATCGCTTTTGTTTTTTTAAGATAAGGGAATTTTGTGGGAAAAGCCGTCGTAGAAGAGACGATTTATTTTACCTTTATTCCGGCATTGGTTATCTTGCCCGCGAATTATTAACCATTCAAAAGAACTATGAAACCATATCTGATTTTTGTCCTTTTATCTGTTTTTCTTTTCGGAGCTTGTCAGCCCAATGCTCAAACCACTGAGGAGACGAACCAAGCGCCGACGCAACAACCCGCGCCCAGTCCTGATCAATTAAGTGGGGATTATTTTTTGCCTATGCTTGGACTCGACAAACGCTATAAAGATATGGGGATGCAAGCATTTATCAAAGCTGCTTCCCGTCCAATCCAACCGGGTACAGTAATTAACGGAGAAGGCCAATTTCCGGTATATCAGATTTTTGATGAAAACGCCATGGTGCTCGCGAATATCTACTATATACAGAACGATGCCATGCAGGATATCCCTCATTTTGTAGAGATCGTTAGTTCTACGATAACCACGCCCGAGGGAATCAAGGTAGGTGATACCTATGGCAAACTGGCAGAAACCTACGGGGATTTACCACTGACGGGGAGCGAGATCGAGGGTTGGACACACGCCTACCTGGGCGAGCTGCAGCTGCGTATTGATGCCTATAATCCGGAAATCAAGGGTGCAACGGCCGGACCTGAAGATGAAATCCTCGGAATTGGCTTCTTTTTATAGACCTTATCTGGCACAAATCATCCTTTTACTTTGTTTATAAAACAAAGATAAAATGGGACATGATCATCAGCACCATCAAAAGGGAACCCAAAACCTGAAAACGGCTTTCTTTCTCAATCTGGGCTTTACCATCTTTGAGATCATCGGGGGGGTATACGTCAATAGTGTAGCGATTATCTCCGATGCTATTCATGATCTGGGTGACAGCCTCTCGCTGGGCACTGCCTGGTATCTGAACATCCGCGCGCAAAAAGAAGCCGATCAAAAATACTCCTTTGGCTACGCACGCTTTTCCTTACTGGGAGCCCTGATCAATAGTCTGGTACTGATTGGCGGTTCCATTTTTATTATTTCCGAAGCAGTAGGGCGACTCATGGAGCCGGAGCACGCTGATGCCAGCGGTATGTTGATCTTTGCAATCGTTGGCATTGCCGTCAATGGTTACGCCGCCTGGAAAATGAGTAGTGGTAAGAGTCTCAATGAACGGGTCGTCTCCTGGCATTTACTGGAAGATGTATTAGGCTGGGTTGCAGTGGCTGTTGTAGCCATTGTGCTTCACTTCACAGATAACCACTATCTAGACCCGGTACTTTCTCTACTGATTACCTTGTATATTCTCTGGGGCGTCATCAAAAGACTGAAGGAGACCTTGTTTGTCTTCTTACAGGGGGTACCTAAGGATATCGATCTGGAATCGATTAAAAGGGCGATTCGTCAGGTAGATAAAGTCCAGTCGCTACACCATACCCACGTATGGTCTTTGGAAGGAGAACATCACGTATTCACTACGCATGTCAAATTGGAAGGGATTACTGATTTTGAGGAAATAATGGAGGCCAAACGAGCGATCAAAGCCATCATCAGTAATTACGCTTTTCAGCATTATACCATTGAGACTGAGCTGGACGATGAAACCTGTGAGCTGGTGTGAAATTTAGACCTGAGCATTGGCTAACTGATCAGCGGGTTTCTCTATTTCCACAACCCCTTCTTCATTAATTTCCCGTAGAATCACCGGCCGCATCTCATTAATTAGGGCGGGATCATAGGGTAATTCTACTTTGATATAATTATCGGTAAAACCACTCATCAGGTCTTTGTTCCGGTGGGCTTCGAAGAGTACCCGGCGCGTTTCGCCGAGGTGCTGCTCGTAGAAATGTCTTCTTTTCTTATCGCTTAGGATGTTGAGCATTTTATTGCGACGCCGACGCTCCTGCAGTGGGATGTGGTCCTTCCGGTCGTAGGCTGGAGTATTTGGTCGTTCGCTGTAGGTGAATACATGCAGGTAAGAAATATTCATTTCGTTAATAAAGCGATAGGTTTCCAGAAAATCTTCTTCGGTTTCTCCCGGGAAACCAACGATGACATCCACGCCAATGCAGGCGTGCGGCATCAGTGATTTTATTTTTTCTACCCGTTCGGCGTAAAGTTCTCTGTTGTAGCGGCGACGCATTTCGCGTAGTTGTTTATTATTCCCGGATTGCAGTGGCATGTGGAAATGGGGGACAAAACGCTCCGACTGCGCTACGAATTCGATAATCTCGTTGGTGCACAGATTAGGTTCGATGGAGGAGATACGGAAACGATCAATGTCTTCGACTTTATCTAATTCCTGGATGAGGTCAATGAAGAGTGCTTCTTTTTTCGGACGCGCCCCTTCGATAACTTCGGTACCATTTCCAAAGTCACCGATATTGACACCGGTAAGGACGATTTCTTTTACCCCCATGTCGGCAATTTGACGAGCATTTTCGACAATACTTTCAACGGTGTTACTTCGGCTTTTTCCCCGGGCCAGGGGGATGGTACAAAAGGTACATTTATAGTTACAACCGTCTTGTACTTTTAGGAACGAGCGGGTGCGGTCTCCAAAGGAAAAGGCATTAACGAAGGTATTTGCCGTTTTTACTTCTCCGGCGTGGACCATACCTTTACCCGGTGCTTTCGATAAATCGTCGATATAATCCAGGATTTGGAATTTTTCGGCAGCACCCAGTACCATGTCTACTCCTTCGATTTCGGCAATTTCTTTCGGTTTTAGCTGGGCGTAACAGCCGACGATTACCACAAAGGCGTTGGGGGAATGCCGTAGTGCCTGCCGGACGATCTTTCGGCATTTACGATCGGCAAATTCGGTGACCGAACAGGTATTAATGACATAGATGTCTGCGCCGTCCTGGAATTTCACTTCCGAATAGCCAGCGTCTTCAAAAAGCCGACCGATGGCCGAGGTTTCGGAGTAATTCAGTTTACAACCTAGCGTATAGAATGCGACTGTCTTGGGTGTTGCCATTGTGCTAAAGTCCTATTTTTCAAAACGAAACACAAAAGTACGCTTTTTCGTTCAGCTTAGCCAGTGATGACGGCAGGCTAATCGTTATAGTCTTCCGCAACGACGGTAAGAATTCCTTTTTTGTAGGGAGTAGGAGACATGCCAAATTGCTTTTCGAACTTACTGCTGTCGAAGACGTAATCCTGCTCGTACTGATACATCATCTCAGCCATTTCGCGGATGACGGGTACCACTACGCCAATAACGCGGGCCATGGTTTTGGACATTCGTCGCACCTTCGCTTTCGTATCGAGGGTCTTTGCAATCTGTTCCACCCATTCGCGTCCGGTGTAAGGATTGGGAGCGGTAGGCAGGTGCCAGACCTGTCCGTAGGCCTCGGGGCTATTGCCTAAAAGGGCCGTGGCCTTCCCCGCATCGGGGGTATAGGTAAAGGAGTGCTTACAGTCCGGATTGCCGGGCCAGTTAGCGGTTTTGCCTTCACTGAGGGGTTGAAATACTGTCTCGGTGAGTATACTGGTCTGATCAATACCCGGGCCGTAGAAATCAGCGGCGCGGGCAATACAAGCCTGCAAGCCTTCTTTCTCGACAGCTTGCCAAAGCCTATCCGCGATCTCGGCCCTTACGACTCCTTTTCTACTCGGCGGATCTATTGGCAAGTCTTCCGTAATGGGATTGAGGTTACGGCCATCGTACATATAAATATTATCGAAAAAGACCAGCTTGGCCTGGTGCTTCAGGCAGGCCTGAATGGTATTTTCCATGACAATGGGCCAGCGCAAGCGCCATATTTTTGCACTATAGGGTAAACCTACCGTGAGGTAAACGATATCGGAGCCAGCTACGGCCCGATCTACCGCCTCGGCTTCCATCAAATCGGCAGGGGATAATTCATCCTCTGGATTGACCCGTTCTGGATTTCGGCTGACCAGCCGAATCTTATCGGTGTATTCTGGTAATACTTTTGCTAATTCAATGCCAATGGCACCGCCCGCTCCTAATATTGTTTGCATAATTTCTATTTTTAAACGGCCACATGACCAAACGGCCTTACCACCCGTCCCCATCAATAATATCGCCCAGGCTACCTAAAATGTTCCCTTCGCCCTTATTGCCGCCGGATTTATAATGGCGAGTGGCCCGAATGACGCGATCAGCCATTCGGCTAAAGGGTAAGGATTGGACCCAAACGGTACCCGGGCCTTCGAGGATAGCGTAGAAGAAACCCTCTCCGCCAAAGATCATATTCCGTACCCCCCGTACCATTTCGATATCGTAATGTACATTGCGGGTAAAGCCAACCAAGCAGCCGGTGTCGATCCGCAGTTTTTCGCCCAGTTCTAATCGCTTTTCAACGACGGTACCGCCGGCATGCAGAAAAGCCAGGCCATCACCTTCTAGCTTTTGCATGATGAAGCCCTCGCCACCGAAAAAGCCGCGGCCCAGCTTTTTGGAGAACTCTACCCCTACGGATACCCCCTTGGCCGCACAGAGAAAGGCGTCTTTCTGACAGACGATTTTTCCTTCTTTTTCAGAAAGGTCGACGGGGATGATACGTCCGGGATAGGGAGAAGCAAAGGACACTTTACGTTTGCCGTCGCCGTTGTGCGTAAAGGCCGTCATGAAGAGGCTTTCGCCAGTGATCAGGCGCTTACCGGCGCTTAAGACTTTGCCCCAAAGACCGGTTTGTGGTTGGGCGCCGTCCCCGAAGATAGTAGCCATCTCAATTTGGTCATCCATCATCATGAAGCTCCCGGCCTCGGCAATAACGGTCTCCAGCGGGTCGAGTTCGATCTCTACGAATTGCATTTCTTCGCCGTGGATCTGATAGTCAATTTCGTGTGCGTTCATATTGGTTGTTTTTTGATTTTCAGGGTTGAGACAAGGCATGCCTTGTCTGTACAGTTAAGTAATATTTTTTCGCGAAAGCAGTATATAACCCGCCCCGAGAAAAACCGCTGCATAAAGGAGTGCCAGACTGCTTTCCTGAGTCCACAACTGCGCCTTCTGGCTGCTGAACTCCATAAAGTGCTGGACGGGATAGGTGTACACATAATAGGGAGCATATTTCCATTTGTTGAAGATTATCATTCCCAGAACTAGCAGGAATACCGCCGAGCCCACCGTCACAATAAAGTTATCCCAATAAAGACTCATAAAAAAATGAATCGATAAAATTCCGATCAAACTGATACCGAGGCGAAAAAGAAAGACCCATACTTCCGCCGGGATCGGATAATCCTGAAAGCCATACGCCGGAACAATCATACTGAGCAGCTGGCCAAACAACCAGATCATGAGTCCACCGGTGAGTAGAGAGCTGGCTACCCAGGAAAAGACAACGAGAATCTTGCTGGCGTAAAAGTATAACTTAGGAGCCGGCTGGGTGAAAATCTGCTTGAAACCCTGGTATTTATGCTCCAGGTTGCTCAGTAAAAAGGCCAGCAGGGCCACAAACAAAGGATAGAGAAAAAAGAAAAACTGAAAAACGTATTTGGAAAAATCTGCCCAGGGATTGGCGTCGCTACTGGCATTTTCTGCATTATCTATAAAGCCCAGGAAGACGATGAGGGTGACGGCCATTGGGCCCAAAATAGAAAGCCGTAGACCCCAGCTGTTTTTGGTTTTTTGAAATTCGGATTGTAAAACGCGTAAAAAGGAAATAGCCATCGCACTAGGATTTTAGGTTTACCAAATCGAGGAACAAGTCTTCCAGGCTTGGGGCCTGGCGCTCCATATCATAAATTTCGATGCCCTGGTTGATTAGTTCCTGTAGCATGGAGCGGAAATGCTGATCGTCGGGCACATCTACAATCAGCCAGCCTCCCTGTATTTCAGCATCGTTTTGTAGGGGGGTGGGCAGGGCTGCTTTGGCACCGGCGGAGTTATTGGTTTTAATGCGGGCAAAACGTCGGGTGCCCGCCTGTAATTCCCGCATCTGTCCCTGGAAAATGAGACCTCCTTCTTTAATGATCCCCAGGTGAGTACACAGTTTCTCGATCTCCGCTAATAAGTGGCTGGACAAGAAGATGGTTTTCCCTTGCTCTTTGAGCCGAAGTAGTAGCGCACGGACTTCCTGAATGCCATTGGGGTCCAGACCATTCACTGGTTCGTCGAGGATGAGTAAATCGGGATCGTGGAAGAGTGCCATCGCAATACCCAGTCGCTGCTTCATCCCCATAGAGAAGCGTTTGACTTTTTTACGGGCGGCCTGGCGAAGACCGACGAGTTCCAGCACTTCGTCAATACGTGCTTTAGGTGCGGGATGTAGAGTCCGCATGATTTTTAAATTGTCATAGGCGTTTAGGTGGCCGTAGATGGAAGGAGTTTCGATCAGATTGCCTACTTTGGATAAGATGGGTATTCGATGACGACTAATGTCTTTCTCAAATAGATAGGCCGTGTCATTGGGTACCTTGAGTAAGCCCAGTAACACCTTGATGGTCGTAGATTTTCCAGCCCCGTTGGGCCCCAGAAAACCGTAGATGCTATGGCTGGGTACCGAAAGCGAAATATCTTTTAATATTTGCTGCTTCCCGTAGCGGAAGGACAGTCCTCTAGTCTCAATGATCGGGTGCATGTGCGGTGATTTTAGAGACTTAATATGGTTGATTAGGGCTGTAGTCCGTAAAAAAATCTACTGGTGGGTGGGGTTTTTGGATGAAATAAGTTGTTTGGGGCAAAAAGGAGCCTGGCCTCGGCCTTAGTGTTCGGCCGAAGCTCCTGCTTCGGCCCGGTACCTGGTTGTAATTACACCGTCTTCAACTTCTCTTTCAAAGCAAATAGTTCATCCCGGAACTGCGCAGCCGAAATAAAATCCAGTTCCTTGGCGGCTTTCTTCATCTTACGCTCGGTATCGGCCATTGTTTTTTCGAGTTGATCGCGATCCATATAGTCGAGTACGGGATCGGCGGCCATACTGGGCTTGTCGGGTTCGATGTAGGCATTCTTGGGCCCACGTATATCCAGGATAGATTGTTGATTCATAATCTCTTCCCGCGACTTTAAAACGGTTGTGGGGGTAATACCGTGCTCTTCGTTGTAGGCCATCTGGATGGAGCGACGACGATTGGTCTCATCAATCGTATTTTGCATGGAGTCCGTAACCTTATCCGCGTAAAAAATCACCAGACCATTGGCATTACGAGCCGCCCGTCCCGCCGTTTGCGTAAGCGAACGGTTATTCCGTAAGAAACCTTCCTTATCCGCATCGATGATGGCGACCAGTGATACTTCCGGTAAGTCCAGTCCTTCCCGTAATAAGTTCACGCCCACCAACACATCGAATTCGCCCAGACGCAGGTCCCGTAAAATCTCTACGCGCTCCATGGTATCTACTTCCGAGTGGATATAACGCACCTTGACGTTCAGTTTGGTGAGGTATTTGGTTAGTTCTTCGGCCATTCGTTTGGTCAGGGTAGTGACCAGTGTGCGTTCGTTTTGCTTGATGCGCTCCGAAATTTCCTCCATCAGATCATCGATCTGATTCATACTGGGCCGCACTTCGATGGGTGGATCCAGCAGACCCGTCGGCCGGATTAATTGTTCGACAATGAGGCCACCGGTCTGCTCCATCTCGTAATCGCCTGGGGTGGCACTGACGAAGACCACCTGATTGATCAGGGATTCGAATTCGGTGAAATTTAGGGGGCGGTTGTCCATGGCCGATGGCAGCCGAAAGCCGTGGGTCACCAGGCTGGTCTTACGGGCGCGGTCACCTCCGTACATACCCCGTACCTGTGGAATCGTAACGTGGCTCTCATCGATCAGCATTAAAAAGTCGTCCGGGAAATAATCCAGTAGGCAAAAGGGGCGCGTACCGGGATTGCGGCCGTCGAAAAAACGAGAATAGTTCTCCACGCCATTACAATAGCCCAACTCTTTCATCATCTCCAGGTCGAAATTGGTGCGTTCGCGGATGCGCTTGGCTTCCAGCAGACGACCCTCGCGCTCGAAATATTTTTCCTGTTCGTACAATTCATCCTGGATCTGACGAATGATCCCGTGGATGCGTTCCTTGGGGGCAATGTATAAATTGGCCGGAAAGATGGCCGCATTCTCCATATGGGCAATGCGCTTACCATTCTCTACATCAATCTGCTCGATGGATTCAATCTCATCCCCAAAGAATACAATGCGGTAACCGTAGTCGACGTAGGGCAGATTGATATCAACCGTATCTCCTTTCACCCGAAAGGTAGCCCGCCGAAAATCGGTTTCTGTACGCGAATAAAGGCTTTCTACCAGGCTATACAGAAAGCTATTGCGCGATACGGTCTGTCCTTTCTTAATGCGTATAATCCCCGATTTGTAATCTTCCGGATTCCCCATACCATATATGCAGGAGACCGAAGCCACAATGATGATATCGCGTCGGCCGGAGAGTAGGCTGGAGGTGGCCCGCAGGCGCAGTTTGTCTACCTCTTCATTGATGGAAAGGTCCTTCTCAATAAAGGTATCCGAGCCGGCGATGTAGGCCTCTGGCTGATAATAGTCGTAATAGGAGACAAAGTATTCCACGGCGTTATCCGGGAAGAAATCTTTGAATTCACCGTAGAGTTGGGCCGTCAGAGTCTTATTGTGGGTCAAAATAAGCGTGGGGCGATTCACTTTTTCAATGACATTCGCCATGGTAAAGGTCTTACCCGAACCGGTTACCCCCAGGAGTACCTGTGCGGGATCATTTGCTTCGATGCTACTGACCAGTTGTTTAATTGCCTGAGGTTGATCGCCGGTTGGTTGGAAAGGCGCCTTTAGTTTAAACATATACTTGACTTTGTCCACCAAAAATACACTTAATTATGGGCTTTTGTTGGCAACTATGCTTTGAATACTTAATATTGTGTGAATAGCTTTCCTATCATCACCAATAGATCATGAGCGAAACAAGCAACGAGCATACCTCACAAAAAGCCTACGAAGGTCGCCGCTTTACTTATTCCAGTGAAAACGACTCCTGGCTGAAACGCCAGGTTATTTTGACCATCGAATGGTTGACGGGGCGTAATCAATTACAAAAGATTTACGACGAGATTCACGAAGAGAACCCTACCCCGTTCAATGTCTGGGGCAATGGTTTGCGTAAGCTGAATATCAAGATGGATTTCGACGAGGCCCAGCTCGAAAAAATTCCCAAAGAGGGACCCCTGATTTTTGTGGCGAACCACCCCTTTGGTGTGGTAGACGGCGCCATCCTTTTGCACATTGCCACCCGGGTCCGTAAAGATTATTTCGTCCTCGTTAATGAGGTGGTCTCCCACGAGCCAGTCCTGGAGGGGCATTTTCTGCCGGTCGACTTTCGTCAAAATGAAGCAGCCTTACAGACCAATTTACGTACCAAGGAGCAAACAACGGAGCGCTTGAATAAGGGTCAGGCTCTGGTGATTTTCCCTTCGGGAGCAGTCTCTACGGCGCGTCGTTTTTTTGGTCCGGTGGAAGAATTTCCCTGGCGCCGCTTTATTTGTACGCGTATTCACGAGACAAAGTGCTCAGTAGTACCCATTTATTTTCACGGCAGGAATAGCCGTTTGTTTCAGTTCGTGAGTAAGTTCAGTATGAACCTGCGTCTGGGGCTCTTACTCTACGAGGTGATGAACAAGAGGGGAAAAACCCTGAAGATTGAAATTGGCGAGCCCATCCATTATCCGGAGATGGAAGAATACGAAGATCGTCAGATGTTGATCGATTTCCTGAAGGACCGAACCATGTCTTTAAGTGAAAAATAAAGCAGTGGTAATCGATTGGTTATCAATGGGGTTAAGCACGAGTGCAATAGGCTACAATGTAAGTGCAGTTCAAAAGTGAAGATTTCGCTTTACGCGACGGTTTTTCAGCGTCCTGGGTTACAAGCTTTTTTCGCCATCTACGTAATACATCTCGACCATACCCTTATTCTTTACCTGAATTTTTCCACGGGCCGTACAGTGAAACCGGTAGTGGATTTTTCGGAAGGTAGCTTCGGAAATGTTCACCTTACCGGGTTCACTTTTTGATTCCATACGGGAAGCAATGTTGACCGTGTCCCCCCAGATGTCGTAGGCGAATTTTTTGGAGCCCACTACTCCGGCGGTTACTTCCCCCGTGTGTAGGCCCATGCGTGCCTGGGATAAACGGGGCTCTTTTTTAGCCTTTTCTGCCAGGTATTCCTGCATTTCCAGGGCCGCTTTTACGAGGCCATTGGGGAAGCCGGGACGTTCTGAAAAGCCAGTAGCGCACATATAGGCGTCACCGATTGTTTTAATCTTTTCCACGTCTTCGTAGCGGCTGATGATCTGATCGAATTGGCGAAAGATGGTATCCAGTTCTGCTACCAACTTCTCAGGTCCCATATCTTCGGCATCTTTGGTAAAGTCTTTAAAGTCTGAAAAAAAGACGGTCACTTCGGGATATTGGCGGGTGGTGGCCTTCCCCGTTGCTTTGAGCTCCTCGGCAATTTGTACCGGGAGAATATTTCTCAATAGCTCATCGGAGCGTTCGCGTTCGTGTTGGATCTCCTCATTCTTGGTAGAGAGCATTTTAGCGGCGCGCTTTTTGGTGATAAACCGGGAGTATAGGAGTAGAGAGATGAGTAGGAAAGATAAAAGACCTATGCCACCAATGGTGATAATCTGGTTACTACTCTGCAGATCGAGTTCGGATTGCATCAATTGGTTGCGGGCTTCCTGGATGATGAGTTGCTTTTCCAGAGTGTCGCGAGAGAGCTGTTTTACTTCGGCGGTACGCTGGTCTGCTACGCGCTCAATCATTTCTTTTTCTTTCGCCACACTAGATAGTTCCTGGGTCTTCTGATCGACCTCCTCTTCCACAGCTTGTTTCTCCTGACTTAGGATTTCGGTTTGTTCCTGTAGGTTCTCTTTATCATTATTCAGCTGGCTTTTTTCGCCCCGCAGTGAAAGGACTTCGTTGGTGAGGGTATCGCGTTGGGCGGCGAGTTCGTCGCGTTGTGTTTGCACGAGGTTGCGCTCCCGTTCTAATCTTTGTTGCTCTGCGGCAAACTTCTGCTCCAGTTCGCTAATACTGGTTCCCTTATTAGAGAAGTATTCGAAGGCCTCTTCCATGACGTAGAAGGCCTGTTGGTAATTTCCCTGGCGGGTAAACATCCGGCTACGGGCAATGGTCGCTTTAACAATCAGGTCAGAGTCGCCAATCTGTTTAGCCAGCTCGAGGGTACGGTTGAGCCAGAAGCTTTGGCTACTGCGATTGCCTCGGTTGGCTTCGTAGAGATAATAGCTGGCCTGAGCATCCATCACCTTGTTATTGGCATTTTTAGCCAGCTCATAGGCGGCCCGCAGGCTTTCTTCCGCTGCGTCCATACGGTTGCGCTGCAATTGTAATTTACCTATTTCGAATTGTAAATTCATCTGCTCGGCGGCGCTTTGGGCTTGCTTTAGCTCTTGCTGGAGGGCTTCCAGGTTATTTTGCCCCTTTGCCAGAAAGGTCATTAAACAAAAGGAGAATAAGAGTAATATTTTGTGCATGGATGTCTGGGTATGAAAGTAGCGGATCGGTTTTAGCCGGGTCATTTACCCGGATACACATATTATAATACGTAAAATACGTCAAAAGTTACAGCTGTGGAAATAAACTTGGTTGAGAATAGACTTTGACCATAAATATAGCGAGGACAAACTATTTCCTTTGACCGCTGTTTTCATGGCATGTCTACAGAAAATATGGTCAGTATCACTTTTTTTGAATTCGATGGCCTTAAGGAGAGATGGTGGGGCTTCCGCCAAATGGGTCTAGCGGCCGAACAGTTAGCGGAGGTTTCCGGCTTGCAGTTTAGTAAAATGCTGGGTAGCGGCTCGGGTAATGGCTTTAGTATTTGGCCGAATTTTGGGGTGTATGGCCTCCTGGGGGTCTGGGATGATGAGGCAAAAGCCAGATATTTTATTGCGGAGAGTTCTTTCATGGAGGCCTTTCGGCAAAAGGCCAGGTCGGTCTGGACCGTATTTATGCGCACGGCGGTAGCCCACGGTGCCTGGGACGGGCAGACTCCTTTCGAGAGTAGCACGCCTTACGATAAAGATCAGTTGGTCGCCGTGATCACCCGGGCCACGATTCGGCCCAAAAAACTCTGGCAGTTTTGGCGCTTTGTCCCCCCGGTTAGCCGCTCTATGAGCGAACACAAGGAGGGTTTGCTCTTCTCCGTAGGTATTGGTGAATTACCACTGATTCAGCAGGCGACCTTTAGTCTTTGGGAGAATAGCCACCTGATGCAACAATTTGCCTATAAAAGCCATCAGCACAAAAGAGTCGTAAAGCGCACACGCGAATTGGACTGGTATAAGGAAGAATTATTTGCTCGTTTCCATCCTTTTGATACTTTTGGAGATTGGAAAGGTGAAAACCTCCTGCAAAACTTTTTGGCAAAACCACCACGGCCCCTGTAGAGACAAGGCATGCCGTTGGGCAGAACGATTACAATCGAAAATATGGAACTAAATTATAAAAAGCTGGGGGAAGGAGAACCGATCATTATTCTGCATGGCCTTTTTGGTATGTTGGATAACTGGCAGACCCTTGCTCGTAAATTGGCAGAAAATTATACGGTATACCTGGTGGATCAGCGCAACCACGGACGGTCTCCGCACACGGAGGCCCATACCTATGCGGAAATGGCCAAAGACCTGAAGGCCTTTATGGATCAGGAGTTGCTGGCAGAGGCGCATGTCCTGGGACATAGTATGGGGGGAAAAACGGCTATGCAATTTGCCAGCTACTACCCGGAGATGGTCGATCATTTGATTGTGGTCGATATTGCCCCTAAGGTTTATCCCCGGGGGCACGATGAGATCTTTAAGGCCTTACAGTCGCTTCGTTTTGAAGACGCTGCCAGTCGCAAAGATGTAGATGACCAATTGGCAGAATACATTGATAACATTGGTATTCGGCAGTTTTTATTAAAGAATATTGTCCGGGATAAAGTCAGTGGCTTCCGCCTCAGAATGAATTTGCCGGTGATCTATCAGGATTACGAAAAGATATTAGGCATGCCGGACTGGAAACATAGATACGAAGGCCCAACCTTGTTTATCCGCGGAGAAAAGTCACCCTACGTAGCTGAAGAAGATTTGGAAGAAATCAAGGCCCTTTTTCCTGCCGCCAGGTTAGAGACCGTCAAAGACGCCGGGCACTGGGTACATGCCGAAAAGCCAGAGGAACTCCTGCAACTATTGAGAACCTTCCTGATCGTATAGGTGTTTTTTATTTTTATCTATTCTCCCGGACAATCCAGGGGGATTTGTTGTAGTTTTAGAAGACAACTACTTTAAGTCGAAAAAACAGGCTAATGAAAAATAAAACAAGATCACTGCTAAAAGTTACTTATTGGGTATTACCCATGGCGCTACTGATTATGGCCGCCGCCATTAAGCCCGAAAATAACAAGCAGTTTGAGATCTCCAAAAACCTGGAGATCTTTGCCAATCTCTATAAAGAATTGAATACTTATTATGTGGATGATCTCGATCCTGGTAAGACCATGCGTACCGGCATGGAAGCCATGGTTGGTTCACTAGATCCCTTTACGAATTACATTGCCGAGTCAGACATCGAAGGCTATCGCCTACGAACTTCTGGTAAGTATTTTGGAATTGGTGCCCAATCGCAGTTGATGGACGATTATGTGACCATCACCAAGCTTTACAAAGATCAACCCGCCGATAAAGCCGGCCTCAAAGTGGGCGACCAAATCCTGGCCGTCGATGGTAATGATGCCAAAGGAAAAACCCCGGAAGAACTGGAATTCGTCCTGCAGGGCTTCCCCAATACGGATGTGCTGATCACCGTCAAACGGCCCGGGGTGAAAAAACCTATCGATATCCGCCTGGTTCGGGGCGAGGTGAGTCGGGAGAATGTTCCTTACTCCGGTATGATTGGCGAAGACGAAATCATCTACGTGGCCCTGAGTACTTTTACCCGCAATGCCGGAAAGAACGTCTCCAATGCGCTGCGTGATTTACGTCTGGAATACCCGGATGCCAAAGGCGTCGTATTAGACTTACGTGAAAACGGTGGTGGCTTGCTGGTCGAAGCCGTTAACCTCAGTAATGTTTTTATCCCCAAGAACGAGGTGGTGGTTACTACTAAGGGAAAGGTGAAAGAATGGGACCGTGAATTCCGAACTATGAATTCCGTAATCGAAGAAGAAATGCCTCTGGTCGTATTGATCAATAAAAACTCTGCCTCCGCCTCTGAAATTGTCAGTGGCGTCATGCAAGATTACGATCGCGGTGTACTGGTCGGACAACGTTCCTACGGTAAAGGTCTGGTCCAGAATACCAAACAAATCGGTTATAACTCTCAGCTGAAAATGACCACGGCGAAGTATTATATTCCCAGCGGTCGCTGCATTCAAAGCGTTCGCTACGAGAAAGGCGAACCGGTCGATATCCCCGATGGAGAAAGGGCGAAGTTTAAAACCAAAAATGGTCGTACGGTCCTCGACGGTGGTGGAGTAGCTCCCGATGTATACGTGGAGCGCAAAGCCGATCACCCGGTAATTAAATCGCTGGAAAAAGAACACCTGATCTTTGATTTTGTGACGGAATATTATACCGAAGCAGCCGATGTTCCTCCGGTAGAAGAGTTGCGCTTCACAGATTACGAAGCCTTTCTTAGTTTTCTGCAAAAGCGCTCCTTCCGCTTTAAGACCAAAAGTGAGCAACTATTGGAGCAATTAGAAAAAGAAGCCAATAAAGAAGGTTACGAACTGGGTAATGCTACCGAGGACTTGGCCAGTCAGATCAAATCCGAACAACAAAAAATCCTGAAAGATTATCAAGGCGTTATTACTGACCTGATCGAAAAGGAAGTAGCCGCCCGCTACTACTACGAAGAAGGTCGCGTACGCCTGGGGCTGCGCAATGATGCCGAGGTAAAAGAAGCGGTTAAGCTACTAAAAGATCGTACCCGGTACGATAAAGTATTGAAGTCGAAGTGAGAGGAAAGGATAAAGTAAAAAGGTTATAGTGGATATGCGCTGCTTTAACCTTTTTTACTTTTCAAATGCTGACGCCAGCGTAGTTTGTTCTCTGTGAGATATATTCATTTGGTTTGCCCTTTCCTTCCATTGACGCACTATTCTTTGGGTTTGGCTGATGAAATTTATTGCTTCCTTTTCCTCCCATCTAAAATAATCGATTACTTCCATACATAAATCAAAGTCAAGGCTATTATCGGCTTCCGAAATATTTAGGCTAAGGCCGGTTCCTCTTTCAATTGGGTTAATATCGTATGCCGGCGAAAGTTTCCATCCATTTTTT
>Ga0209938_1000059_pt1 | contig 46507 bp, 36 predicted proteins | sample SalPonR2_C_D1_MG_FD_185708 | JGI IMG/M metagenome (GOLD analysis project Ga0209938, IMG submission 185708) | Salt pond soil microbial communities from South San Francisco under conditions of wetland restoration - Salt Pond MetaG R2_C_D1_MG... ... | reverse complement strand
GGCGCGTAGTACCCGTTCCAGGGCTCGTGAAGAAATCTCCTGATCACCCACACGGTGCTGACCGTTCTGTTCGATACTTACGACCACCGAGGTAGGTGCTACCGTTTTAGCATCCGATTTGGGAAGCTCAAAAGGCTGAATCTTGACCAGGGTAGACGTTAGCATAAAGAAGATCAGCAACAGAAAAATAATGTCCGTCAAAGAGGACATACTAAATTCTGCACTGACTTTATTGCGGCGTTTGAGTCCCATAATCTAATTATTTTCGGATCAGGCAGTCGGCTCTTGCAAAAGATCCATGAATTCGGTGGTACTGCGCTCCATCTTGAAGACGACCTTCTCTACATTAGCCACCAGTACGTTGTAACCAATGAAGGCAATAATCCCAATCGCTAATCCCATAGCCGTAGTCAGCAGGGCCGTATAAATCCCACCGGCCAATACCGAAGGCGTGACATTCTGTTGCGTAGACATATTATAAAATGCCGCAATCATCCCCGTTACCGTACCAAAGAAGCCAATCATCGGTGCAGCTCCCGCAATAGAGGCCAGGGTAGAGAGTGATTTTTCCAGTTTAAATATTTCCAGGTTGCCTACATTTTCTATGGCGGCATCGATGTCGCGCAGGGGCTTACCGATGCGCTGTATTCCTTTCTCTACCATGCGCGCGACGGGGGAGTCGGTCGTTTGGCACAGGGCTTTGGCACCCTGAATATTTCCGGATTGTACATTGGCCCGAATGTTGTTCATAAAACTATCGTCCACCTTACCGGCGCGTTTTATAGCTCCGTAGCGCTCAAAGAAAATATATACCGATACGACGAAGAGGATAAACAAAATAATGTAAATCACAATGGCCAGAAGACCCGATTCCGCAAGGATACTGAAGAGGTTTTCTGTTTCTTCTTGTCGTTCCAGTCCTTCCGCAGTTTGGAAGAGTAACAGTGGATTTTGCAACATGGCATCGTTTATTTTACAGCCTGAAAAATTGGTTTTCCTTTTTGGCCCCAAAGGCCTGTCAACCCCCGACGTTCCCGGATCTGCGTTGTTAACGTTTTTTGCGCAAGCAAAAGTATACAGGGCAGCCGATCACTATCAGCTGCCAAATTTAACAAAACAGACCAAGTATAAATATAGAATTCATTAAAATATCTATATCCAGGGAATTAGTAGATGTCTTTTACATAGACGCGCGGTACGGTTGCCGGGGCAATTGGTTAAAATAGAGTGGAAGTCGATCAACGATAAAACCATGGGGCTTTGGCGGAATGCTCAAAAAACAGTCGGGGTCACTCAGACAGGCACTTTGGTCCTGACCGCAGCGCATCAAGAAAAGCGTAACAGCCCAGTGCGGTATTTTGCCTCCGAAAGAGATCGGGGCAGGTGTAAACCATCCGTATAGTCCGTGTTTAAAGCTAAAGGTGAGGCCATAACTTTGATTTTTGGCGATTTGTTTTATTTTTGTGCTAGCGAAAATTCGCTAAAGTTATCATCACCACAAAACGCAACTACCACATATGAGCAGAAGAATAAAAAAAGTAGCTGTGCTGGGCTCCGGTGTTATGGGATCGGGTATTGCCTGCCATTTCGCAAATATCGGGCTGGAAGTACTGATGCTCGACATCGTTCCGCGCGATTTGGCGGACGCCGACAAGGAGAAACCCGCCGCCCGCAACCGCATTGCCAATCAGGCTTTAAAGACGGCCATTAAGTCCAAACCTGCCCCCCTTTATGACAAATCGTTTGCCAGCCGGATTACTACGGGCAACTTTGAAGATGATTTTGTCCACATCAAGGATTGCGACTGGGTGATTGAGGTGGTCGTAGAAAACCTGGACATTAAGAAGAAGGTATTCACGCAGGTGGACGAACACCGCAAACCGGGATCTCTTATCACCTCCAACACCTCCGGTATTCCCATTCACCTGATGATGGAAGGCCGTAGTGATGATTTCCGCAAGCACTTTTGCGGTACGCACTTCTTCAACCCTCCCCGCTACTTACGTCTCTTTGAAGTCATTCCTACCGGGGAAACCAGCCAGGAAGTGATTGATTTCTTTATGCACTATGGTGACCTTTACCTGGGCAAGCAAACGGTGCTTTGTAAAGATACGCCGGGCTTCATCGGTAACCGGGTGGGTATCTACACCATGGCTAAAATCTTCCAACTGACGGATGAGCTTGATTTACGCGTCGAGGAAGTCGACAAGTTGACCGGTCCGGTAATCGGTCGCCCCAAAACGGGCTCCTTCCGCCTGGGCGACCTGGTGGGCCACGATACCTCCGTAAAAGTAATTAACGGCCTGCGCGAAAACTGTCCGGATGATGAGCAGGTACAGATTTTTCAGATTCCGAAGTACCTGCAATTTCTCATCGATAACAACTATCTGGGAAACAAAACGGGACAAGGTTTTTACAAAAAAACCAAAGATGCCGACGGCAACAAACAGATCCTGGCCCTCAACCTCGACACCCTGGAATACGAGCCATCCCAAAAGCCCGATATTCCAAGCTTAAAATCTTCCAAGCAGATCGATGATTTGGGCAAGCGCATCCAACACATGTTTGATGCTGAAGATAAGGGAGGGGCCCTGATCCGCAAATCACTACTGGGCCTGTTTGCCTATGTCTCCAATCGCATTCCGGAAATTACCGACGATCTGTATAGCATCGACGATGCTCTTAAGGCCGGCTACGCCTGGGAAGTAGGTCCCTTTGAATACTGGGACATCATCGGCATCAAAAAAGGTATAGAGCATGCTCAAGCTGAAGGAGAGGCTATTGCCGACTGGGTGAAGGAGATGGTAGAAAATGGTCACGACACGTTCTATAAGCGAGAAGGTGGCGTACGCAAATACTACGACATTGCCACCAAGGGGTACAAAGTCATGCCCGGTGCCGAATCGTTTGTCATTCTCGACAACTACCGCGACCAGGCTCCGGTACACAAAACCAGTGAAACGATCCTGCACGATATCGGCGACGGGGTACTCTGTCTTGAATTTACCAGCCCCCACAACAGTATCGGCGAGGGGGTCTTGCGCGGCATTAACGAATCTATTGAAGTAGCCGAAGCGGGAGACTGGAAAGGGATGGTCATTGGTAATAACGACACCAACTTTAGTGTTGGGGCTAACCTGATGATGATTGCCATGCTGGCCTATCAGCAGGAATTTGATGAATTAAACATGGCCGTTAATCTGTTCCAGCAGACAACTATGCGCTGCCGGTATTCCTCCATCCCCGTGGTAGCCGCTACCCAGGGCTATGTGTTTGGCGGCGGTTGTGAAACTATTATGCATTGCGATGCTGCCATGACCTCTGCCGAATCCTACATTGGCCTGGTCGAAGTCGGCGTCGGGTTGATTCCCGGAGGCGGGGGTACCAAAGAATTTACCCTGCGCGCCTCGGATGAGTTTCATAAAGACGAAGTGAAGATTCCCGTGATCATCGATAAGTTCAAGAACATTGCCATGGCTAACGTGGCGACTTCGGCACACGAAGCGTTCAACTACGGGTACCTGCTGCACAGCAAGGATGAAGTGGTCATGAACAAAGATCGCGCCATCGCGGAAGCTAAACAGAAAGTGCTCGAGCTTTCTCCCGGCTATACACAGCCCCTACAGCGCGAAGACATTACTGTTCTGGGCCGTACCGGTTTGGCAGCGCTCTATGTAGCCGCTAACGAGCTGAAGCTGGGCCACTACGCCAGTGAGCACGACATCAAGATTGCCCGCAAAGTAGCTTATGTCCTCTGTGGGGGCGACCTGACGGGCGAGCAAAAGGTTTCTGAACAATACCTACTCGATGTAGAACGCGAAGCCTTTCTCAGCCTCTGTGGTGAGCAGAAAACGCTCGAACGCATTCAGCATATGTTGAAGACGAATAAGCCTCTTAGGAATTAGAATGCTAGAGGCTAGATACTAGAGGCTGGAATTTAGCGTGTTAGGGAAATGACAAATACTGGATGTGGCCAGCATGATTCTGTAAAAATCGACAAATTGGATAGAAGCCAAAACGAATAAACATGAATCATGACTTTAAGCAACTACAGTATTGGCAGAAGGCCAGAACGCTTGTCAAGGATATTTATCTGGTTATAGGGGCTTTTCCCCGGGAAGAACGGTTTTTCCTAACCGATCAAATACGCCGGTCAAGCATCAGTATTCCTTCTAATGTAGCTGAAGGATGTGGCCGGCAACTGGCATACTTTCTCGATATAGTCCAGGGCTCTACTATGGAATTGGAAACACAGTTAATTTTAGCCAACGATCTCCATTATCTACCTAACGAATCGCTTGGAGCACTGGAGCAAAAGTTACACGAACTACGAAAGATGAACGTAGGATTAAGAAATCGATTGATAACAAAGTTTTAAAAATACTACTACAGAGTCTAGCATCTAAACTCTAGAGTACCAAATACCAATTAACATGGACGCATATATAGTAAAAGGATACCGCTCGGCGGTCGGCAAGGCGAAGAAAGGGGGCTTTAGGCACTACCGCTCCGATGACTTAGCCGTTGATATTGTCAAGTATATGATGGAGCAGACTCCCGAGGTTGACCCCAAAATGGTGGACGATGTAATCGTTGGTTGTGCAAACCCGGAAGGAGAGCAGGGCTTTCAGATTGGCCGGCAGATATCGCTGCGGGCTCTGGGAAAGGAAGTGCCCGGCATGACCGTTAACCGCTACTGTGCTTCGGGGCTGGAAACCATTTCGATTGCTGTCGGTAAAATTGCCGCCGGAATGGGGCATATTTTTATTGCCGGCGGCACCGAAAATATGAGTATGATCCCCATGACCGGCTACAAACTGGCACCAGCGTATAAAGTAGCCCACGATACCCCCAATTATCTGGCCAGTATGGGACTGACCGCCGAGGCTGTCGCCAAAAAATATGGCATCAGCCGCGACGAGGCGGATGCGTTTGCGTTGCGTTCCCATACGCTGGCAGCGCAGGCCATCGACGGTGGGAAGTTCAAGGACGAAATTGTCCCCGTCGATGTTACCGAAGTCTTTGTGCAAGATAATAAGCGTCAGGAAATGACCCACACCGTTGATACGGATGAAGGGGTGCGTCGTTCTACCACCACGGAGGCTCTGGCAAAGTTGCGTCCGGTTTTCCGCAAAGGAGGTGTCGTAACAGCTGGTAACTCCTCACAAACCTCTGACGGAGCTGCCTTCACCCTGGTGGTGAGCGAAGCGATGGTCAAGCAGCTCAACCTTAAGCCTATTGCCCGCTTAGCCGCCTGCTCGGTAGCTGGTGTTGAGCCTCTGTATATGGGCATTGGCCCCTGTGCGGCCATCCCCAAAGCACTCAAGCAAGCCAACCTGAATCTGCAGGATATCGACATGATTGAACTCAACGAGGCTTTTGCGACCCAATCGCTGGCCGTCATCAAAGAGGCGGAGCTCAATCCCGATATCGTTAACGTTAATGGCGGAGCGATTGCCCTGGGGCATCCACTGGGATGTACGGGGGCCAAGCTTTCTATTCAACTGTTTAATGAGATGCGCCGGCAAAACAAGAAGTACGGTATGGTTACGGCTTGTGTAGGTGGCGGTCAGGGTATCGCCGGCATTTACGAGTTGCTCAATTAGAAAAAACTCCTTTGTATGGACGTGCCGTTGGGCGCAGACCTTTTCCTAACGTAAGGGTAGCCAAAGCGCAACCTGACAGCACCGGGTATAAGATATACTCGCTAGAAGTGGTCGGGCAAAGCCCAAACCACTTCGTGAGCGGTAGAGGATTCTAAAATGTCCTACAACCCTACACCTTCTACCAAATACAATGTGAGGTTTTGACATTCACATCTTTAGTGCCAAAAGGCCTGACCGGAAATCCGGTCAGGCCTTTTTTTGGTCAAAGACACTGTTTCGGTTGCTCTCACTTACCGAACGATGGTAACATCACCGCGGATAATCTGCCCCTCGTTAATATTGAGGCGCAAGATGTAATAGTACGTGCCGGCCGGCAGATCATTGCCACCGCTATTTACGCCTGTCCACTCATTCATATAAGGAGCTGCTTCGTAGACAACATCCCCCCAACGATTGAAGATCACGATCTCGTTTTCCTCGAATTGCTCCGGTGCATTTTCCAGTACCTCAAAGATCAGGCGGTCGTTCAAGCCGTCGCCATTGGGAGTAATACCGTTCGGGGCGTCGATATCCGCCGTCGGATCAAAGGGAATTGTCACTTTAACAATGGCGCTGTCACACAGCTCTACGCATTGCTCAATACAAACCTGATAGGTGAATTCATCCTCTCCGGAAATTGTAGGGTTGGCCCGGAACTCAACCTGTCCATTGCTGATGGTCCCGATAGAACCCAGCACCGGATCACTGACAATCGAGATATTCAAATCAGCTCCCGGGCGATACTGATCGTTGGCAATAACATTAATAGATCGATTTGTCTCGCCGGTTTCCAATTCTACCTGATCATTTCCCGCAATCGGTGCTTCTTCGCGGGTAACGGTTACCGTATCGGCACTATAATTGGGGCAATCCGGTAGAGAGAGGCGCCAGACAAATTGGTTGTCACCTACTTCCAGGCCGGATACGCCGGTATTGGCATCTGAGGCCAGATCAAGCCCATCATCATCGAGGCTAGTCCAACTTCCGGTTGCGGTGGCAGGCTGACTGGCAAAGAGCATCCCATCGGCTGTACAGGAAGTCTGATCTTCGCCGGCATCGGCATCGATCAGGCGACTGTCGCGCTGTACAATTACATTGGCGGTAGCGGTACAGCCGTTACTGGTATTCGTTACTTCCAATTGGTATTCTCCTTCGACATCTACTTGCGGGCTGAGGGTCTGAGCGTTTGTAATGGTCTCATCTCCACTCAGAGTTGTCCAGGTATAGGTGTAGATGGTACCGGTGCTCGACCCATTACCATTCAGGGTAACAGCAGTGCCGGGGCAGGAAAGCGTTGCTGGTGTTTCGGCCATAGCCATGGGAGCCATTCGATCTTCCAGGACATTGACAACTTGTGTATTCTCGCACCCCGTGATCAGGTCGGTCAATACCAGTTGGTAATTTCCACCTGCGCTCACAGTAGCAATGTAGGGGTCAATGCCCACCTGGGGTGAAGCCTGTCCATCCAGTGCTGTCCATTGCACGTCAAAGTTTCCTTCCTGATCAGAACCGGACGCATCGAGTTGCACCTCCGGCATCGCGCAGGTTACCGTTACCGCATCGGCAATACTGATCGTCGGCGGGGCAGTACGTTCATTGACGACGACAGAATCGACGGAGAAACATCCATTAATGGTATCCCGCACCGTAAGGGTGTATGTATCTGCCACCCGTACTACCGGTTGCAGCTCATTATCGGGGGTTGGGTTGACGCCATTGGCCACTGCCTGCCATTGGTAAACAATATCGGTTCCAGTGTCTGATCCGATGCCGTTAAGGGTAACCGAATCAACCGCACAGGTCAGATCCATATTCATCCCCGCATTAGCCACCGGAGCAGTAGTATCGGCCAACACCTCTACGGGGCGCGTAGAACTACATCCCGTGCTGTTGTCCAGCAGGGATACTTCGTAAAGCCCTGCTTGTCCTACCCTTGGGGTGCGGGTATTACCTCCGCTGATAATTTCACCAGTACTTCCCAGCGGTACACTCCACTGAATGGAGTAATCCCCATCGGCAGGAAGCAATTCCCCGGAAATTACAACCGTCGGATCATTACAGGTCAGACTTGGAAATTCTTCTAACCGATATACCGGACCAGACGTGGCATCTACCACGACGACGGTATCCGAGTTGGTACAACCACTGGTTAGGTCTTCTACTTGCAATTCGTAGGTACCGCCCTGCCCTACTTCCACACGCAACGTATCGATGGCCACTGTTTGCCCGTCCAACACCCAGGTGTAGCGCAGGCTATCGGGAGCAATGATGCCATTACCAGATAAAATGACGGTGCTGTCTACACAAGTCAGGGTACTTCCTATACCGGCTTCTACGGCTGGCCGCACGATGTTGCTCGTCACCCGGGCGGTATCCGTTGCCGTACAGCCACTAATCGTGTTGGTTACCGAAAGGACAAACGTACCTGCGGACAATACCGTAGGTTGCAGTAGCGTATCGGTACCGTCAGCAAGCATCCCCGTATCCGGTGATGTCCAGGTCACAGAAAAATCTGTAGCATTCGAGACCGAGGCGTTAAGGATTACGGTCTCATTGTCGCAATCAAGTGCGTCATTCTCGCCGGCAAAAACGGTCGGAAAATCGTCGCTCGGCAATACCTGAGCTGTATCGAACGACTCGCAGCCAGTTTCTAAATCCTGTACGGATAAAATGTACTCTCCGATAGAATCCACCTCTACCGTAGCCTGATTTCCAATAACATTACCATCCTTATCCAGCCAGGAATAGGTGACATCCTGCAGGTTATTAGAGCCCGAGCCATCGAGTTGCACTGTACTGCCGTCGCAGCCCAATTCTACCGGCTCACCGGCAAAAGCATTGGGGAAAATAGCGGCATTAGTGACTACAACCGTATCCATAGAACTACACTGAGTAACGGTATCGATAACTTCTAAGACAAACGTACCCGCGGCCAGAATTCTTGGCGTGAGCGTAGTTTCCTCTCCCTGAGCGATTAATCCGCCATTAAATTCTAACCATTCGTAACGGACCCCTTCCGTATCCGAGCCTGAGCCGTCCAGGCGGAATTCCGGTTGATCACAGGTAAAGGTAAAAGGCTCGCCCGCATCGGCTAAAGGGGTCGGCGGCTCCAGTACATCGACCGTATCCATGGATGTACATCCCGTCTCCGTATTGGTCACTTCTAAAACATACATGCCCGGTGATTGTACAGGTACAGAACGGCGATTAGTCGTTCCCGCCAATATTCCATTCGATGTGGTCCATTGATAAGCGTATTCGTCGCCTACGGAAGTCGAGTTGCCGGCCGAAACTAAAAAGGCTGGACCATCACATTCAAAAACCACATCGTCCCCGGCATCAGCCTGTGGCAGGTTTTCGGTGAGTGGAATCATAAAGGTGTCCCGGACGATAACGGGCGGGAAGGTATTAGTAAATACGGATACCGCGATTTCGCCTTCTTCCAGGTTAATCGCTTCTTGCAGGAACTGCTGCGGCTGAGAATCCCAGTTAAAAAAGATGGTCTGAGGATTGGCATCCGGATCGTAATCCTTCACCATCAGCTCAATCGCTCCGTCGTCCCCACCGGGGCAGGTAACCGGGCTGATATTCGCTCCCAGAATAATAATGGTATCCCGGATACACACACCACCGCCAATCGGAAAAATGCTTCCGGCACCATTCACCGTAGTTACGGCCGGAATCGGATCGAACTCCACCGTAATGTCCGCACAGGTATCCGGTGCTCCGACTACCGCGTAGCACACCTCGAAGATTGTGGTATCGTCATCTAGCGTGACGCCTGTTCCCGTCTGATCTTCCCAGTCAAACTCAATCAGCCCCACATCAGCAGAATTAAGCCCCAGGCTGACGTTCTCGACTAAATCCAGGGGATTATCATTCAACCGAACGCTCTGAAACTCCAGCAATGCCGGCGCCCAGTTTAGCGTAAACTGGGCAGAGGTAATCTCATTAAAACCACGCACATCGATCGGCAGGCAGAGGGTATCGTCCTGATAAGAATTAACCTGATCGACCACCAAAAAGAAGCCATCCGGATTGAGGATACAAATCTCGCCGGGCTCAGAAATTACGCCTACGTTACTTCCATTAGATTCCAGGGTAATCGCTTCGGCTTCCAGAATACCGGTGGTGGTAATCGCGCCACAGTTTTCTTGTTGCCCCAGTTCTCCCGGCGGCGTACCCACTACCTGGAAACAAGCGGAGAAAATAGGTGTATTGTCCGGCAGCGTCTGTGGTGTACCGTCTCCGTCCCAATCGAACTGCAGACCACCGGAAGCCGCAAAGCTGGTGTTAATGTCCGCAAAATCAAAAAGCGAATTGACGTTTTGTACGTTGACGAATTCCAAATCGGCAGGCTCCCAACTCACAGGAAACTGTAGACTCGTCACCTCCTCAAAATTATCTACCGTTACATCTACACAGACCACATCATTGGGTACTCCCCTATTTTCAGTAATCGATACCAGTACCGACTCCGGTTGCAGTACGCGGACAGCGCAGTTGGACGGGAATACTCCAAGATTGCGGCCACTATTGACCAGAGTCACCCGGTCGGAACCGGTATTGATGCGTACGGGAGAATCTCCGCCCAGACCAACTACCGTGAAACAGACATCATAGAGGGCATCGCCCGGGGAGATGTCGGCAGCGAAAGCATTTGAGCCTTCCCACTCCAAACCAAGTATACCATTGCGCACATTCGTTTCGTCAAAATCTGAGCCGTTTAAGCCGGGGATAATGGTGTTGTCAATGTTACGCACCTCCGTAAATTCCAGAATATTGGAATTCCATTCCATGAGGTATTCAATTTCATCGACATCGTTCAACTCAGCTACCGCACTGACCGAAGCACAAACTTCAGCGTTGAGGCTAACCGTATCACCACAATTAATGGCTAATTGCAGGCCTTCCGGTTCACAGGCCCCGGTCTCCACCAATCCCGGCTCAATGGTCACTGGTATGGTTACCGAATCATTCAGCGCATTAAAGGCTTCAATTCGGGTGGGATCAGAGGTAAATTCAAAGGGTGTAGATTGCTCACACTCCCCAATAATATTAAAGCAAACCTGAAATATTGATGTCCCATCGGGAAGCGACTCTCCCAAATCATTGGGATCGAGAAAAGCCCAGGAAACGGTTAAGCGGCCGGGACCAATATTGACATTATCGGGCGTACCAAAATCACTTACGTTTAGGTTGCGCAGGTTTTCCGTGGGAATGACGTCGGCAAACTCCAGTATTTCCGGGTCCCAGTTCATGGAGAACTGCATACCAATCAGCTCGTCGAACCCGTCCACCGATACATCGACACACACCAATTCACCGGGGTTACCGGTGGTATTGCTGGCAACCAGATTCAGGGGACGCACACAGGTAGACACCACACCTATACCCAGGCGCAGGCCAATATTTTGGGTGCAAACCCCCAAACGTTTTACATCAACGGGTGTGGGGTCACCGGTCAGTTCGGAGTCATTGATGATCTCCACGTTGGTAGCAGCACCGTAGCTACTGATGGCCCGGAAGCAGATTTGGAAAATAGCTACGCTGTCGGAAAGCGTAATCGCACTCGAGGCCGTTTCACAATCCTGGAAGACCCAATCGAGAAATAACAAGCCTTCATCGGAGCGGGAGGCATCAAAATCATCCTGGGTGAGACCGGCCAGGTTCAAGCCATCGACTCGTACAAATTCAATGATGGACGGGTCCCATTTAACGGGAAATTTAATGGAGGTCAAATCCGTAAAATCCTCTACGGTTACGCTTACGCAAAACTCTTCGTTAGTGCAGGGGTCAGCAGAAGTAAAGGAAAACTTAGGTCCACCCAGCCCAAATTGAGCCGAAGCGGACAGCAAAGTGGTTAGAATGAACGTAAAGAGGAGAAGTATCTTTTTCATGAATCAAGCAGATTTGGGACATCTTTGCATTTATCGCTATGGCAAAAAAGAACGCCGCACTCATAACGTGAGCACACGCTGATTATATAAAGACATGGTGATCGACACCATGGCAACGATTAATTATAAAAGGAAAAACCAACATTCAATTCGTGGGTACTCCCGGCGGAAGGTCCAAACGAACTAAAGGAATAATCATAACCATACCCCAGGCGGATCATATTCTCCAATCCGACATTTTCCCCGAGTACGAAACCCGTTTCCAGGTGGACGGTACCGGCACTAGACCCACCGGCACCGATGTATAAAGCTACCGGCAACTGGTACCGCAGGTTGACATCAAAGTTAACCGGGGCGTTTTCCACGTATTTCACCCATACGGAGGGCTCCAAAAAGCTTCCGTTGTCGAAAAACTTATAGAACCCCAACAGTCCATAAAAGTGCTGGACCCGCTGGGTGGTAAATTCATTCTGATCATTTTTGAAGGCCAAATCAAGGCCAATCACCTGGGGTACGGATACACCGCCATAAATGTAGTTGTCGACAAAGCGGCCACCGATGGATTTGTAGAAAAACACGCCTACTCCTACATCGGGGTTCATCTGAGTCTGATCGACACTACCGATGATGTCGCCTCCATCGAGCAGATCCAGCTCAGAGGCATTGACGCGGTATTGTACGAAACCCGCACTAAGCCCTACGGAAAACCCACCGTATTCCGGATCATCCGTTACGATACCGGCTAACCGTCCATAAAAACCGGTAAAGCCGGTAGGTCCGGTTTGGTCATTAATTAAATGTCCACCGGCCATTAGGGCCACACCACTCATATCGCTGGCCAGATACGTTCCGCGAATGGTTTGGGTCGTTGGTGCATTTTCTAATCCGACCCACTGAGCGCGGTAGGATGCACCAAAAGAAATGTTTTGGCCGAAAGCCAGGAAATCTGATTCTACAGCAGCCGGGTTGATTACTGTCGTATTTTCGCGATACTGAGTAAACAATGAGAGCTGCTGGGCCTGTAGTCCGAAAGCCCCTAACAGGAATAGTGACAGTAGGTAGAGCCTGTTCACGGGACGGTTATTTGAAGTGCGCAAGGTTGTAAGAGTTTATGTGATCGATTTGGTGTCAGTTGCCTCGAAGCACGAAAATATATGATTTTCCCTGATTTTAAATCACTTTAACAGTATCCTGGATAATGTATTGCTCCGGTTGTCGGACGTACATCCCGATAAGAAGCGGCCAAAGTTATAAGAATAGGCTGGGATTTGATGCATTATATGAATGCCTATTTCAGGTAATTTATTTTAAGGCAGCCGAAGAATTTGTTTCTGGGTGTTCCGCCAAGAAAGAGGAATACACTTTATTTCCACCTGCTTTTCGGCAACATAGCCGTGGCATGGCAGCTGGTGTGCTCCCTCTTATTTAACGGAAGTATATGGCCTGGCAAGTACCCGCAGTGGATCTTTTTACCAAGATATATACACAGGAAAGACGTTTTTTAGGCCTGCTTTGGTATGCTCAAAGCGGTTAATGACGATGCGGATGTCTAAGAGCTGCCACAGGACAGTAAGAGCTACGGAAAGGGGACAAAGTAGATCTCTGCCGCTTTGGGGGGAGTATTCAGTACGTAACAGCATCCGATTAGGACCGCATAGCATCCACCGGATCCATGCCGGAAGCGCGCAGGGCCGGAATCATCCCGGCCAGCACTCCAATCACGATCGACAGGCTGATGCCAAAAATAATATTGTTTATGGAAAGGAATAAGTCAAAATCAATGACCCGGGAAAGGATGGCTAAAATCAAGCCAATGAGGATTAGCCCCACTAGCCCCCCCATAATGCAGAGGATAATGGCTTCGATCAGGAATTCAGAAAGAATAATCCAGCGTTTGGCGCCCAGGGCTTTTTTCACACCGATAATGCGCGTACGCTCTTTGACGGAGACGAACATAATATTAGCCACGCTAAACATACCGACAAAAATGGCAAATCCACCGATCACAAAACCCAGGATGTTTAGTACGCCAAAAAAGCTATCCAACAAATTGGAGATGATCGATAATTGATTGATGGAAAAGTTATTTTCTTCTTTTGGCTGCAGCCTACGATGTGCCCGCATTCTACCCACAAGTTCAGCCTGAACCTCTTCCAATGGAATACCCTCTCTACCCTTGACCATCAGGCTACCGCTACCGAAGAGTGAATTGCTTTTCAGATTGGCAATCTTTTTGGCAAACTCGTAAGGCACCATTAAGACTTCATCGTAATTGTTGATGCTAACAATGCTGTCGCCAGACTTTTCGAAGACCCCAATGACTTCCATCTTGCGGCCGCTGACCTTTACCGTTTTTCCGATAGGGTCGATACTACCAAAAAGTTCTTCCGCGACATCGGTGCCAATAATGATTTTATTAGCGCCATAGCGGTACTCGTTCGGGGAGAAAAAACGCCCTTTGGCCAGCTCCATTTTCAGGATAGAAGGCAACTCTTTTGTTCCCGTCAGTAAATAAGGACCACTGACTGAGTTGTTGCGCCATTTTACCGTGCGAGAGCCGACCCCCACCTGAAAGCCCACCTGCTCAGCTGTGCGCAGGCGCTCGCGCATTGCCTCATAATCCTCATGATCAACATTGGGGCGACGCAAATATTTAAAGTAATTTGCTCCGGGATCTTCTCCCCAGGAAATTTTATCAACGAACAGAATATCATCTCCCAGTTGCTCAATGCTACTGCGAATATTGTCTTCTAAGGAATCAACCGCCGAAAGTACCCCGATAATGCAGAAGATACCAATCGTAATGCCCAGAAGGGAAAGAAAACTACGCAACTTGTTGCCTACCAGCTGCTGCACAGCCTGAATAATGCTCTCCTGAAATATTTTGAAGACGTTCTTCATAAGTTATACACTGACAGTATGATATCTAATTTATGCTAAAGGTACAGTAAGAAAGACGCCCAGCCGAATTCCTTCGATAAAGTCCTTGTTTTTTAAGTCCAAACTATATCTGCCCTCGACCTGTTTGCTTAAGAGCAGGAAAAACACACCTTTTTCTTATCTTTGTGCTCTACTTTGAAAACACGACGACAGAATGAGAACTAAGCTCTCGCAATTTGCCTTTGATTTACCCAAGAAATTAATTGCCAAGTACCCTACTGAGAACCGGGATGAGTCGCGACTCATGGTCGTTCACCGCGATACTGGTAAGATTGAACATAAGATATTTAAAGATGTCATCGACTACTTTGATGAAGAAGATGTATTAATCTTCAACAACACCAAAGTCTTTCCGGCACGCCTCTATGGACGCAAGGAAAAAACCGGTGCCCGCATCGAAGTATTCCTGCTGCGCGAACTCAACCCCGAATCGCGTCTTTGGGATGTCCTGGTTGATCCTGCCCGGAAAATCCGTGTCGGCAACAAGCTCTATTTTAGCGACGAACACGACAACGATATCCTGATCGCTGAAGTAGTGGACAATACGACTTCTCGCGGCCGTACCATTCGTTTTTTGTACGATGGCCCCGACGACGAGTTCCGCAAAGATCTGCATAACCTTGGGAACACCCCTTTGCCCAAATTTATCGAGCGCGAAGCCGAAGAAATCGACAAGGAGCGCTTCCAAACTATTTATGCCAAGGAAATCGGAGCGGTTGCCGCTCCTACCGCTGGGTTGCACTTCAGCCGGGAACTGATGAAGCGCCTGGAGATCAAGGGAGTGGATTTTGCCGAGCTAACCCTGCATATCGGGCTGGGTACGTTCCGCAGTATTGACGTGGAAGATTTGTCCAAACATAAAATGGACGCTGAATATTTCAGTATCCCCGGCGACTCCGTAGAAACCGTCAACAAAGGGAAAGACCACAAAAAGCGCATCTGTGCGGTCGGTACGACATCTATGCGGGCCATTGAATCGGCGGTATCTGCCGAGGAGAATCTCAAGGTGGATAGTGGCTGGACCAATAAGTTCATTTACCCTCCTTACGAGTTTAAGATTGCTAACGCTATGATTAGTAATTTTCATCTTCCGAAATCGAGCCTGATGATCATGGTTTGTGCCTTTGGCGGACACGACCTGATTATGCACGCCTATCAGGAAGCCATTAAAGAGGAGTATCGATTCTTCAGCTATGGTGACGCTATGTTGATTATCTAGGAGCGTATTTATTCTCTCCTGGCAAATCCCGAACCCAGCCAATGAGCAGGAGTTCGGGATTTTTTTGTAGCTGATCTAAGTCCTTTTCCGGCAAGGCAGCAGAAAGTAGCGGGTTAAAGTTGTATTATTGCGCGAAATTCAATAGAATTTACTAGGATGGCAGTTTTCTTTTTTTATTATTGCCCCTTCTGACGGCATGAACAAGTCGTCGGGTAGTAGGTTGACAAAGAGCCGATTGGCATTTTTTTTGCGCCAAAGCTCTAAGGCCGCTTTTACTCAACTTTTTTTGACACTAAACACTGTTAGACTATATGTACTGGACACTTGAATTAGCCTACCATCTTGAGGATGCTCCCTGGCCGGCGACTCGCGATGAGTTGATCGACTATGCCATCCGCTCCGGGGCTCCCCTGGAAGTTATCGAAAACCTTCAGCAAATGGAAGACGAAGGTGAAGTCTACGAAGGTATCGAAGATATCTGGCCAGATTATCCAAGAAAAGACGATTTCCTGTTCAACGAGGACGAATACTAGACGATCCGCCAGATGGTTACATACCGGCTAAAACACGCAATGCTTTGTCAGTTGAACTGGCAAAGCTTTTCTTTTCAGCTGTCTTGGCAGCAGCCGAACCATCTTGCGACAAATCTTTTCGACTAAGCTAAAGAGCAATAGTTCTCTGAACGTCGGGTAGAGTATATTCACCTTTTTTATCTTTGATTTTCGCAAAAGAAAACCACGTTATGTCAATACCACGAATTACAATCGCCGTGGACGGATACTCATCGTGTGGCAAGAGCACGCTGGCCCGGGCATTAGCTCAATCGCTCGGCTATATCTATATTGACTCGGGGGCTATGTACCGAGCCGTGACGCTATACGTCCTCGAGCAAGGCGTTGATACTCGTGACTGGGACAGGGTAGAAAAACTTTTATCCGCCGTACACATTCGTTTTGATATGGATGGTGGCGCACCCCGGACGATACTTAATGGTCGCGATGTGGAAGACCGCATCCGGAGTATGGAGATCTCATCTCATGTGAGTCCTATCGCCACCATTCCGGCTGTGCGCCGAAAAATGGTCGATCAACAGCAACAACTTGGTAAATATGGCGGCATTGTGATGGATGGCCGCGATATTGGTACCGTGGTTTTTCCCAACGCAGAAATCAAATTATTCCTTACCGCGGAAATGCAAGAGCGGGTTGACCGTCGACAAAAACAGCTTTTACACCAGGGCAAAGACATTGCTGCTGCCAATATCCGCCGCAATCTTTTCGTACGAGACTATATCGATGCCACCCGTTCGGATAGCCCGCTATCTAAAGCGTCCGGGGCCGTAGTTATTGATAACACCAACCTGACACCGTTGGAACAATTATCCATCTGCATGGCCCTGGTAAAATCCCGGTTACACGAGCAACGAATAACTAGTTCGCCCAAATAACAATCTGTAATGGCAATAGCAATCATATGCCCGGGAAGAGATACAAGCATTCTACGCGCTGCGCTACAGGCAGAGCTACCCGGAGTACGCGTGGTAGAATATCCATACATGCCCCGACCGCATGATGTCGAAATGGCCGTAATGTGGAAACAACCAGCCCACGTCACTGATGATATGCCCAATCTATCGCTCATCAGTTCCCTTGGTGCCGGGGTCGACCATATTCTGCGCGATAGTACCCTGCCCCAACACATTCCGGTTGCCCGTATCGTAGACCCGGGGCTTACCGTTGATATGCGACGCTACTTGCTGATGGCTATTCTACATTTTCATAAAAATATGCCCCGGCTATTGCACTTGCGTAACGAGAAAAAATGGACGATGAGCAGCGGTGCTACCATCCCGATGCGCATTGGCGTGATGGGGCTTGGTGTTTTGGGCGCTGATATTGCCCAATCAGCACATCAACTTGGCTTTGATGTATTTGGCTACAGCAATAGCCCCAGAACTTTAGACGGGATTACCTGCTTTAGTGAAGAAAAAGGAGAATTATCTGCTTTTCTGGCAAATATTAACTGCCTCATTTGTCTCTTACCACTCACCAAACAAACCCGGGGAGTACTCAACCGGTCCATCTTTGAACAGCTCCCTCAGGGAAGTTACCTCATAAATGTAGGACGGGGTGAGCATCTGGTCGAAGCCGATCTGATCTGGGCTCTCGACCGGGGTATCATCAAAGGGGCTTTCCTCGATGTATTATCAAAGGAGCCTCCTGGAGAAAATCATCCATTTTGGGAATATACTGAGATTATCATGACGCCACATATTGCCAGCATCACCGATCAGGAAGCGGCAGCCCGACAAATAGCGGAGAATTACCGCCGGATGAAACAAGGTGCGACCCTCTTGAATGACGTCGATCGCCAAAAAGGATACTAGAAACTATCTACTTGCAACTGCCCAGGGTATACCCATCCCAGGAGGTGAGTGGTAAAATTGTCCGTTCAACCTAAACCTGCGGGTCGTCTATAGGACAGGAAGGTGTTCTATATGTCTTTGACAGAATTGCGATCTGTCAGGATATCTTTAAGTTCTTTCAGGAATTGATACTGATGTGGCATAACCTTTTTCACAGCCTCCTTGACGGTAATAAAGGTACCCGACTCTTCCATGTTAGAAAGCAATTGGTCTTTCACGTAGCGAGCATCCTCATAAAGCATATTTTTCAGGCTGGGAATATCATGGTATTCACCTTCTACAGCCCAGGCTTCTTCCTGTTGACCATTTTCCTGTTTGACCGGGTCGAGTTCAATCAGCCGATCATCACTATCCAAAGCGTTCGGTTGACCTGAACGCGCTGCCCCCGAAGGAATCTCAAAGCGTTCATCGTCATTATTCATCAGAAAAATCTCCAGGCCTTTTTCGCGAAAGCGGTAAATAATCAGATTGACTTTTTTTGATAAACTCATAGTCACTATACTTTATTTCGTACGGGAAGCCCCGTATACCTGGCCCTGGGTGTTGGACCTACCTTTAATTAAAATCAGTAGTAAAACTGAACAAAAGAAATAAAGTTTGCCGGGCATCTCCTAAATATCACAACTAGCTATTCACTTTTTATCCGGCCTCCAAGTACTTATATTTTATACAAAAAATTCACAAATAATTCATTTACAAATAATTATGAAGGTAAATTAAGAGGCTTAACAACGACATCTAATTACTTCTATCCTTTATTTGCGGCCTGTTTTACGATTTCAAAAACGGTTAGCGCAATGATAATCGCCTCCTCTTCCGTACTCAGTCCACTGGCGGTAAAGTCGAATACCCGCTGCAAAACATCACCAGCACTTACCAGTTGAATACTGGCAACCTCGCGGCCCTGAATAATCAGGGGGCGGCGATCCGGATTCTCTTTGTCCAGCTTGGCGACCATTTTTCCTGATTGCTCTCCTACCAGCACACCCGAATCGTAGCGATAACTTCCCAGCACCTGTTCGTCAATAACTACCCTTGCCTCTCCTTTCTTCTCCCAAAAATAAAAAGAACGATTTTTGGTTTTGGCGTACAACAGCCCATCGGTTTTATTATAGCGACGGTAGAAAAAACCGACCATCGGCTCTTCAAAAATGGACGTAATAACGCCTTTTACCTTTTTTGTGAATCGCTTTTTGCGATCAAAATCGGCAATGTGGTAAGACAAAATATCGAGATCTGATTTATCGAGCGCTACCGGATCAGAAAAAATCTCCTGCACTTCTTCCTGCATCATCTGCAGGTCTTTATGCACTTTTTTCTGGCCCACGTTCAGGTTGGGAATAGCTTTGGCAAATAAGAAGAATCCTGTGCCGGCTACCAGTAATGCCGATAATGCTAATAAACCCATTGCTTTCGTTTTTATCGTGCCCGCAGTGTACAGTACGGGAAATTGAATACATGTGTCGGAGATGTAACACCTATTGTGTCAATCCGGATTTATAATTGGTTTGCAGATTATACTTTTCCGGCTTACGGAACTGCTGCAGCCGGGTGTTAATTGCAATATTATGTTCTTTAGTGAACATTGTCCACTGTTTTTCGGCAATTTGTTCCAGTTCTTCGACGATGGCTTCGGCAGGCTCCCAGTATGTGACGTGAGCGGCCGTCATATCATCGACCAGTTGCTGTAAAAACGAATGGATAGCCGCCGAAAAATGCCCCGGATAAGCCTGTTGAAAAGTCTCCATCTCATTTAGTAAGTGTAGGTGTATCCCTCTGCCCAGCAGGCTATGCCCACCGTAATCCCAGGTCTGCAGAAAAAACGCAGGATAGAAATACTCGACACTATCTCCCTGATAAAATTGGATCGCCAAATCAATAAAAGCGTCATCCATTTCACCGGATGTCTCTGTGGCTTTTTCTACCCAGTCGCGATAATCGGCAAAAAGATAATACGAAGTTCCTTCTGCCACCAGAGTAGGCTGAAAGCCGGGCATCACCTGTTCCAGCCAAAAGAGATCGGGTAACTCGTCAAACGCGCCCACTTCGATAGAGCGCTCCAACGGAGTAACGATGGAATCCCGCAAACGTATTCCCCGCCTGTATGCTTGCGCAAAATCCTCCGCTGATTTCATAGATTGGTAGTCTATTCGATAATCAGAGATGGCTGCCTCCATGTCCGCACCAAACATAGTCGTCAACCGCTTTTCCATAAGCATAAATGCCGTGTGAGCTGTTCCATTCAATTCGGCATGCAGCGCACCTCCGTATACCCAACCCTCTTCACCCCGCATAGTTTGCACCTTGATCCAGGGCTCGTTAAAATCAATTCCCCTCAGCCGAATAGCTGTCGTATACCCCGAAACTGCCCCCAGGTCATAAAGCGTTTCTCCTTTTTCCAGAGCGCGTATCACATCCGCATCAGGACCGTGGCTTTTCCGAAGGCGGAGACCGTCCACATTTACCGTAAACGAAGAACTGTTATCTACCGCAACGGATAGGCTATCCAGCGCGAGGGCTGCTACTTTCTCTGCTGAGGCAGAATTGCGTTCTGATTGACAAGCCGGCAATAGCATAGCACACAAGATCAGTCCGACCAGAAGCTGTTTAGGCATGAATACGTTCGTTTTTATTTTACAATACAACGGCAGTGCTTCCAACGAGAGGCACTTTAGCCTGATCTAAGCAAAGGGATTAAGATAAGTAAAACAGGTAAGAGATAAAGGCTAAAGATACAAGGATCTTTAGCTTCGTCTTCATCGTGCCTGGCTTGCGCCAAAAAATACCCGATGGGTTGCTCGTGCCGCCTTGTTTTGTAAGATTGTTCGTTTTACCTGACAGGTAAAACTCTACTTCATGGAACGAAGCAAAACGTAACGAGAAGCTATTGTTCCAGACCCCGGAGAGGTCACCCCCAGGAAAGCAGGGCCTGGCAGTTGCACTTCCAGAGCGTTGCTGCTTCCGGTTCCCCATACGAACGGGCTCATTCAACGTTAATCGAATGAGCCCGCAGATAGGGTATTATAATGGTGTATGTGTCAGCTACCGGATTAGCCCAAATAAGATTTCAGGGCATTTCGGTTGTAGGATTTACGCAACCGACGAATGGCCCGCTCTTTAATTTGGCGTACCCGCTCCCGGGTTAAGCCGTATAATTCACCGATTTCTTCCAGCGTTAATGACTTTTTGCCGCCAAGGCCATAGTAAGAAGACAATACTTCAACTTCGCGCGGAGTGAGCATAGACAACCCCTGCTTCACTTCATCTTTGAGGGATTGAGCCATCAGGCTATCGTCAGGCGAATCGCTTCCTTCGGGGTTGATGACATCGAGCATAGTAGAGTCGCCATCTTCGCCGCTAAGCGGAGCATCAACAGAAAGATGCCGACCGTTGCCTTTCAGCATATTAGAGACCTCCTTGGCGGTCATGCCTAATAGTTCTCCCAGTTCTTCGTGGGTGGGTTCCCGTTCGAATTTCTGGACAAACGATAAGTACGCTTCATTTACTTTATTATACGAGCCTACTTTATTAAGCGGCAGGCGCACAATGCGGGAATACTCGACAATGGCCTGCAGGATAGACTGACGAATCCACCACACGGCGTAGGAAATAAACTTGAACCCTTTGGTTTCGTCGAACCGGCGGGCAGCTTTCATCAACCCCACGTTACCCTCATTGATCAGATCGCTGAGCGATAAACCCTGGTTTTGATACTGCTTGGCTACCGATACCACAAAGCGCAGATTGGATTTGGTAAGCTTTTCGAGAGCGGCATGATCCCCCTGCTTAATTCGACGGGCTAATTCAGCCTCTTCATCGGCACTAAGCATCGGAATCTTACCGATATCATTCAGATACTTATCGAGGGCTAAGCTCTCCCTCGACGTGATTTTGTTGGTGATTTTTAACTGACGCATACACACAGAAATTTAAACGTTCAAATTCAATACGCTTTTGGGGAAAAAATAGTTTCCAAACACCGTATTAACTTGACTTTTTGCATAAAAAGTTTATGGAATATACTAACTCCCTGCTTATAAAACAGGAAAGTGCCCGCCTTTGTTAGAAAAGACGGGCACTTATAAAAAAAGATTAGAGGGTAAAAAAGTTCCCTCTGAACAGTATGCGCTGAAAACCAGGCTTAGTTGCGATCGGGCTTGGGCAACAAAGCTTTACGCGAAAGGCGCATCTTTCCGGTCTTCTTATCGACTCCGATGAGCTTCACTTTAACTTCATCCCCTTCCTGGAAATGGTCAGCTACATTCTCGATCCGGGAATGCGACATTTCGGATACGTGCAGCAGGCCGCTCTTTCCGTAAAAATCGACAAACACCCCGTAGGGCATTACGGAGCGTACGACCGAATCAAAGACATCGCCTACCTCAGGGGTAAAGGTAATGCGCTTAATCCAGGCTACGGCTTTATCAATGGAAGCTTTATCGGAGCTGGCAATGTTGACCACCCCTTTATTATCCACTTCCTCAATATTGATTTGGGTGCCGGTAACTTCCTGCATTTCCTGAATCACTTTACCACCTGGTCCGATTACCGCACCGATGTAGCTCTTGTCGATAACCAACTCGACAATACGCGGTGCGTGCGGCTTGAGGTCTTCCCGTGGTCCGGCAATGGTTTTTGCCATTTCATTCAGAATGTGGATACGGCCTTCTTTGGCTTGAACAAGAGCCTCTTCCAGTTGCTCATAGGGCAGGCCTTCAATTTTAATATCCATCTGGCAGGCGGTAATCCCCTTCTCGGTTCCTGTTACTTTGAAGTCCATGTCACCCAGCGCATCCTCATCGCCCAGGATATCACTCAGGATAGCATAGCGCTGCCCATCGGAGATCATGCCCATGGCAATACCGGAGACCGGTGACTTCACCTTAATACCCGCATCCATCAGAGCCAGGGCTCCGGCGCAGACGGTGGCCATGGAAGACGATCCGTTTGACTCCAGGATGTCCGAAACGATCCGCAGTGTGTATGGCAGCTCATTGGGCAGCACCTGACGCAGAGCGCGGGCAGCAAGATTGGCGTGCCCTACTTCACGACGACCGGGGCCACGCATCGGTTTTACCTCGCCTACAGAATAGCCTGGGAAATTATAATGCAGGATAAAGTTTTCATAGCTGTGCTTGAGCGCCTGATCCAGCATGAGCTCGTCGGTCTTGGTACCCAACGTCAGGGAAGTGAGCGATTGTGTCTCGCCCCGGGTGAAGATAGCAGAACCGTGTGCGGAAGGCAGGTAGTCTACTTCACACCAGATGTTACGCACCTCATTAGCCTTACGGCCGTCCAAACGCACGCCTTCAGCCAGTACCATTTCGCGAATAATGGCTTTTTGGTGTGCCCGGTAATAATCTTTAGCCAAAGGCCATTTTTCTTCAAATGCGTCTTCCTCCATCTCCTCTTGCAGATGCACTTTCAGCTCTTCCTTGATTTTTTCAAAACCCTCTTTACGAGCTTTTTTATCCAGGGCGCCGTGTGCTACTTCAGAGATTTTGTCTCCGGTGAAGGCTTCGACTTTTGCCTGCAAGTCTTCGTCCTCTTCTTTCTCTTCCAGTTCGCGAACGGTCAGTGCGGTACCGCCTACTTTTTCGGCCAAATCAAGCTGGGCCTGACACTGCACCTTGATGGCTTCGTGGGCGGTACGAATGGCTTCCACCAAATCGGCTTCCTCACATTCTTTAGCCTCCCCTTCCACCATCATAACGTTATCCATGGAAGCGGCCACGATGAATTCCATGTCAGCCGCCTCTGTCTCAGTACGGGAAGGATTGACTTTAAATTCCCCGTTTACACGGGCAACGCGTACCTCGGAAATCGGTCCACTGAACGGAATATCCGAAACCGTTAGCGCTGCTGACGTCGCCAGGGCCGCCAGGGCATCGGGCAATACATCTTCTTCGCCGGAGATGAGGTTAATAATCACCTGGGTTTCGTTCATATACCCATCTGGAAATAAGGGTCGAATGGCCCGATCGACCAGGCGCGAGGTCAGCACCTCATAGTCAGAAAGCCTGGCCTCCCGACGGAAGAAGTTGCCGGGAATTTTTCCAGCAGCAGCGAATTTCTCCTGATAATCAACGGAAAGTGGAAAGAAACTTTGCCCTTCCCGGGCTTCTTTAGCTGAAGTAGCCGTTGCGAATAACATGGTTTTCCCCATGCGTACAACGACCGAACCGTCGGCCTGGGTGGCCAGTTTACCGGTTTCAATGACTACTTCCCGTCCATCCGGTAATTGGAAAGACGTAGTAGTAGGAATCTGTTGTCCCATACGAATTTGAACATTTTAAATCAAAAAAACACGAATTAAGCTCCGGACGTAGTGTATTCCGGCAGCCATTTAGGTAAGCATTTAGGAGTCGTTCGAAAGCTTGAGTAGCTTTGCGGAGGGTTATGGTACTATCGTTCGATAACACTATATGTTCCGCGATGCGGAAGGTAACAAGAAAAAGGGAAGTTTCCCAATGATTGGAAAACTTCCCTTTCGTATGCCAATGATTGGCGTAGAATTATTTGCGGATATTCCGGATACCCAGCTTTTCAATTAAAGCACGGTACTTGGTGATATCTTTTTTAGCCAGATAATTCAAAAGGCCTTTCCGCTTACCTACCAGCGTCAGCAGTGTGCGACGGCAGGAGTGGTCTTTGCGGTTTTCCTTTAAGTGGTCCGACAGCAATTTAATGCGTTCGGTGAATAATGCGATCTGCCCTTCTACGGAGCCGGTGTTCTCAGCGGAACCACCGTACTCGGCGAAGATCTTGTCTTGCATTTCTTTCGTTAGTCGTGTTGCCATTGGTATTAATTTTAACCGTTAGTGATTACGAAAATCAGTTACAGCGCGCGCAAAGGTAAAACTATTGTTTAGCTTTTGCAAATGCAGTTACTTTTATGTTAGCCGGGAGTACAAAGAGCAGGGGAGTGGTGCGTGCACCACTCCCCTGCTTTGTGCGCCATAATAACGCTTTTATTTATTCTCCTTTGAAGTTCTTAACGGCTTCCGTCAGCCGGGGAACAACATCAAACAAGTCACCCACCACCCCGTAATCAGCGGCTTTAAAGAAAGGCGCCTCGGGATCTTTATTAATGACGACAATTGTCTTGGAGTTGTTGACGCCAGCCAGGTGCTGAATCGCTCCGGAAATACCGACGGCGATGTACAAATTAGGCCGGATAGCAATCCCCGTTTGGCCCACGTGTTCGTGGTGCGGGCGCCAGCCCACATCCGATACGGGTCGCGAACAGGCGGTAGTGGCGCCCAGTTCATCGGCCAGTTCCTCAATAATACCCCAGTTGTCGGGAGCCTTCATACCGCGACCTGCAGAAACAACCAGTTCGGCCTCCGGCAGGGGCACTTCGCCTTCTACGCGATCGACATCTTTGATCGTAAGTCGGCTGTCGGGAACATCCACGTCCAGGACCTCTACTTCCGCCGGCGAACCAACTTCTGCCGGCTGAAAAGAATTGCCCATCAACGAAATGACTTGGTGGTCACTCTTCAATTCGTAGTCAGCAAATGCTTTTCCGGAAAACACGGGCTTGCGTACCTTCACGGCGTCACCGCTCTTTTCGGGTATGCTATTCACGCCACTGACGGAAGCGGCATCGAGGCGAGCAGCCAGGCGGCCAATCAGGGCCTTACCCGTTGAGTTGTGCGTTAGTATAATAGTTTTGGCACCAATTTTTTCCGCAGCCTGCGTAATAACCGACGTATATACCTGACTGTCAATTTGGGCGACGCCGGGATCGTTGATATGGTATATTTTACCGGCTCCGTATTTCCCCAGTTCTTCCGGATTTTCTGCATCGCCCAGTACCAGCGCTACACATTCCGTGCCCAGAGCTTCGGCCGCCTTATGTCCGTAGAAAACGGTTTCGAAGGCCGCTTTTTTAAACTGCCCTTTTTGATGTTCTGCAAAAACAAGAATCATAATATTTTGAGATAAGTAGGTTCAACAATTAGAGTTTTGCGCAAGCGTCTTAGATGGCTTTTGCTTCTTCGTGCAGCAGACGCACCAGTTCCTCCATATTTTCCGGATCGACCAGCTTGACATCACCTTTTTCAGGAGGCAATTCGTAGTTCACGGTGACGGCTACATCTTCGGCCGCAACCGGTTCGACTACATTCAGCGGCTTGCGCTTGGCCATCATAATGCCGCGCATATTGGGAATGCGTTGTTCGGCCAGGCCTTTCGAGGCACTAAGCACAAAGGGCGCCTCCACTTCTGCCGTTTCGGTACCTCCCTCAATATCGCGGGTAATGACTGCTTTATTTTCGTCCTCCATCTCCAATTTACTAGCAAAGGAGAGGAACGGTAATTCGAGTAGTTCCGCTACCATTCCGCTCACTTCGGAGCCGTTGTAATCGATGGTCTCTTTGCCAAAGAAAATAGCATCAAAATCCTGATCTTTGGCGTAAGCCGCAATTTGCTTGGCCGTGAATAAAGCTGAACCCGGCTCGGCATCAATACGCACCGCCTCATCGGCACCAATAGCCAATCCTTTGCGGATAACGGTATCATTACTCGCCGGACCAACATTGAGAATCGTTACTGAGCCACCGAATTTTTCTTTGAGCTCCAAGGCCCGTACCAGGGCATACCACTCATCGTATGGATTCATGATATACTGTACCCCGCTGGTATCAAACCTGGTATTGTCATCGGTAAAGGCAATTTTTGCCGTAGTTTCCGGTGTTTTACTTACACAAACAAGTAGTTTCATGCTGTTGTCGTTTAGTATCAAGCGGCACTATCGTGTGCCGTAGGAATTAGTTTGGTTTTTCTGGTAATGAGGCTTGCTCCATAAAGCAGGACAAGCCTGACGGCTTACAAAGATAGCTAAAGTATAGCCAACCGAAAAACGATTTAGCGAATATTCGCTATTAATAAGTTACTTATCTTCGCCTTTGTTTGCCAGATGCCTTATTTTTGCCAAAAAACTACCCACTTATGACGCGCCTCGACCAATTAAAGCAGCTTTTGGACGAAAGTCCGCACGACGCTTTCCTGCATTTTGCCCTGGCTAAAGAGTACGAAAAACTGGGCGACGATCAACAGGCACTCGATTGGTTTGAACGACTGCGCAGTCAGGATCCTGCCTATGTGGGGCTCTACTATCATCTGGCTAAGGTGTACGAACGGCTGGGGCAACCCGGGGAAGCTTTTCGCATCTACACGGAGGGCATGGAGGTGGCCCGACAGCAGGGCGATCAACACGCTTTAAGTGAGTTGGCCGGTGCCCGCCTTATTCTGGGCGACGAGGAAGACTTTGCTTAGCCCTCGTCTTCAATTGCTCTATCGCTTCTTGTCGCATAAATACCGATGTAGTCAAAGATAGTACCGGTTTTCAGAGTCTCTACCTGCCGGATTGTCCACCCCATTTTGCGCAAACGCTCCAAATAGTCTGCCTGCCCGTGTTGATGTGGATGCAGAATATCCCCCGGGATAGCTCGAAAAATGCCTTTCAGCCAGGATGACCGGTGCACATCGACGGTGAGTAGCAATTGCCCATCCTGCGCTGTCACCTCCGTCAGGTGACGTATTGCCAGTTCAAGATCGGCCACGTGATTAATAGCGTTTAGACAAAAAACCCAGGGAAAGGGCATATTCGTAGACCATTTCTCCAGTGTACTTTCCTGAAAATCGACCCAGGAGTACCACGAGCGATCAAAATGATCTAAAGTATCGTAAGCCGTTAACAGTGGGTCAATTGCCATAACCCGCTGCTGCTCTAACGCGATAAAAATACCGGCAGGACCACACCCGGCATCCAATACCCTTGCCTTTGGGGGCAAATCAATCGAAAATGCATGTAGGATGCGCTGCCAATAAGCCTTTTTCTGTAGCAGATACTCATTGACCTCCTGGCCAGACAGATAGTGTTGCCACCACCTCTTTTCCGCGGCTTGCGCCAAACGCCAACGATTATTCATAATGGTATATCTTTGCCGGTATCGGTAAACTTAAGGTATTGTTTGCTGTTTTTTATGCATTCGTCACGTTCTATAACCTTCATATTGTGCTGGTCAGAATAGGATCAAAAGTATATTTACGCCATTCCGGAGAAACCGGTGTCATAACGGCCCTGTTGGAAAATAACATGGTATCGGTACTATTGGACAGTGATGATATGGAAATCCCGGCCTTTACCGACGATATCATTCCAGCCGACCAACATACGGCTCAGAAAACCAGAACCAAACCGGCGGCAGCGCTACACCCAACGCCCGACGATACTACAGTTATCGGTAATCCGGGCTCCAATACCGGCTTACATTTGTCCTTCGACCCCATCCTACGCGGCGATGCCACAGCCGAGCAATACCGCATTTTCCTGACGAACGACACGCCAAATCCTTTATTGGTAAGTTACCAACGTAGTACGGCGAGTTACCCTCGCAAAAAACAAATTACCAAAAAGGTCGAAGCTCATACCGCTCTGCATTTGGAGCGCATTCCGTTTGACGAGCTCAATGAGCAAATAGCCATTCAGTTTGAATGCTGCCGGCTACGCACGGATGGCACCGGCCCCCGACATACTAAAAGCCTGCGGGTAAAGCCGAAAGTATTTTTCAAGAAAATGGCCACGGACCCTATCCTTGGCCGTCCTGTTCATTTTTATACTCTTTTCCCGGTGATTAAAGACGATCGTCCTACCGAGCAATCGTCTCCGAGCGAAAACCTACGCAGCTACACCAAGAAAAACTTACGGCAGCGAAAAGCAGAAAGCAATTTACGCAATTTCCCCGACCACGAAGTAGAGGAGTTTGCGTCTTTTCTGCCCGAGCTCGACCTACACATTGAGATGCTGGTGCACAACCCAAAGTCGTACACCGCTGCGGATATTCTGCAGATTCAGTTGGAGCATTTCGACGAATACCTTGACAACGCTATCCGGCTGGGAGTAGAACGGGTCTTCGTTATCCACGGCCTGGGAAAGGGCCGCTTGCGCAAAAGTATTGCCCAACGACTAAAACACAATCAGCAGGTCATTGATTTTCGCAACGAATATCATCCTAACTATGGTTTTGGTGCCACGGAAGTGGTATTGCGGTAAGTGCTTGTTTCAATGCCCCGGGCGTCGCTCCACATTTTTGGCGAAAGCCCACAGGGAAGGATAACGCTGATCAACCCATTCCGGATGTTTAGCCAACTTGATAATTTCATCACCATTGGTCTCAATGAGTACCGTGGCCATGCCCAATTGGCGACCGAACGCCATATCGGAAGCCGAGTCTCCCACCATAGTCGAGCGGGTAAAATCAATCTCCGGGGCATCATTTTGGGCCTGTAGTGCCATAGCCGGGGCCGGCTTACGGCAATTCTGTGGTTTCGACCTTAAGTCCGGGCAAAAATAGACCGCATCAATGCGCCCGCCTGCTTTTTCTATGGCTGCTAACATAGCCTGATGTACGCGGTGCAGGTCATCTTCCGTCATCAGTTTTTTCCCAATACCCTGTTGATTGGTCACGATGACTATGCGGTCGTAATATTGCCGCAATAAGGCAATAGCGGACAGCACCCCGGGTAAAAACGCGAATTCTTCCCAGGATCGAACGTAAGCCCCCGGCAAGCGGTCGTTGATTACGCCATCGCGGTCGAGAAAAAGGGTCTTCATCGATCGTAATTTTAGCGAAAGCCTAAAACAGTTTCAACTCCAGCAGCTCACAAAGGATATGGCCTAGCAGAATGTGGCATTCCTGAATACGCGGAGTTACGTCGGAAGGCACATTGAGTACAAAATCACACGTCTCGCGCAGGGCACCACCCGACTTGCCCGTCATGCCGACCACTACCATCTCCCGTTCTTTTGCGGCCCGGGCAGCCTTGAGGATATTTGGGGAGTTTCCGGAGGTAGAAATAGCGAAAAGTATATCCCCTTTGCGTCCGGCGGCAGTTACCATGCGGGCAAATACATCATCATAACTATAATCATTAGCAACCGCCGTCAGATAGGAGGTATTGACGTGCAGGGCCTCGGCGTACAGCGGCGGGCGATCTTTGTAGAAGCGCCCGCTCAACTCCGCGGCGATATGTTGCGCATCGGCGGCGCTACCACCGTTGCCGCAAAACAACAGTTTACCATCGTGCTGATAGCAGTTTACCGCCTGCTCGACGACATCACAAAGCGTAGTAAGCAACGCTTCGTCGGCCAATAGAGCCTGTTTGGTCTCCACACTTTCCGTGATAATCTTGCGGATTCGTTTACTCATTTTGTCTGATCTTTTTTGTACGCCACTCGAAGAAGTTGAGCTTTCTCAGCACGAAGTACATAGAACTAAATTGGTCCACTATCGGTATTAATAGTATGCTGAAGCCTCTAAATTGATGCTCCAAACACCAAATATTATCGTTTTATAACACAGGCAAAGCTACATTTTTTGCTGAAAAGCGACGTTCTGCCGGCTACCGGAAGCAAAGCCCCCCTCTGTGACCCATGAAAAAAGTTACTTTTGTTTTCACGTCAATGCTTTGTGGAATGCGCGGGGTTTCGTATAGTACCGGAGCTACACAATCCTCTTTTTTTGCAACGATATGAAAACTGGCGGTAGCAATCTTGCTTTTCGCCAATCAAAACACCGGAAATAGGACACCCGGTTAAGTTATGCTGCGCAAGGCCGAATGACGGCTGCGCCATTTTTTATTAAACCTTATTTAATGGAATCGACCATAAGTGATTGTACAATGGCCATTGGTAACCTTATTACCAGTGGCGGCGATGAACGAACGGAATTATTACCAGACACAGGAAGAAACAAATATGGACTAAATCCCGCTGACCATACCGGTCTTTTTAACCGGGGCTCCTGTACCAGTTCCCCCCTTAACCCTTTCTCGGAAAAAGTCGTGCGCAACCTGCTTGACCAAAAACTGCCCCAAATGGGATATGAGGCAGTTCGTCGGGAGCACGACCGGCGATTAAAGGAATTACTCAATTTTGGGGGAGAAGATAAGTTTGATGTGTTCTGGGGTCCTTCGGGAAGTGACCTCATCTACATCCCCATCCTATTTGCCGGCATGCTGTACCCCGATCGCCCCCTCCTACATATGCTGACCTGCCCGGAGGAGTTGGGTTCTGGCACGAAAATCGGGGCGTCTGGGAGATACTTCATGGAATATAATCAGTTTGGCGAGGAGATGCCCCAGGGGCAGCTTATCGATGCCGGTCTCGATCTAAAAGTTACCCATTACGCCGCCCGTTCCACAGGCGGACTGATCAATAACCACCAGGACGATATCAGGGCCACTATCCGCAATCATCCCGATCACGCCAAGATTGGCAGTCTGGTCATTGGCAGCAAATCAGGGATTGAGAATAACGTGGATGTCATCAACGATATGGAGGAGGATATGCTGTGGGTGGTCGATTTGTGTCAGTTCCGCAATAGTAAGCGCCTGATCAATAAAATGCTTGACCGCAACTGTATGATCATGCTGACGGGCTCCAAGTTTTACCAGGCCCCTCCGTTCTGTGGCGCCATGCTGATCCCTAAACAGCTTACCAAACGCCTGCAACAAGCCACTACCGTACCCGATCTGTCGCCTTATGCGCGACTCTTCACCGCGTACGATATACCAGAACAGTTGCCCCGACTGCGCGCAGCTATGCGTCCGTTTGAAAATGTCGGCTTACTGGCCCGCTGGGAAGCTGGTATCGCAGAGATGGAAGCCTTTGATCGCGTACCCCGGGAAAAGCGCAACCGCCTCGTAAGTAAATGGAACAAACTCATCAGCAGCGAAATCCAACGGCGCCACGATCACTTTGAATTAATGCCCGATCAGGATCAGACCAACAACTCCATTATTTCGTTCCGCGTCAAAAAGGGGGGCGAATATATCAACAATGGCCGCCTGCGAGACTTCTTCAACGACCTGGTTTCCGAGCGATACGAAGATGCCCTGAATGGCTACGATCGCATCTTTATTGGTCAACCCGTCAACTATGGAGACCGCTCCTTCATTCGGTTGGCACTGGGAGCCTACGACATCCGGCAGATGCTAAAAAAAGAGCATCCCTTTGCCAACGAAGTAGCCCTGCTTGACCTCATCGAACAAAAGCTAAGCACATGGAGTTAATCCGTACCGCAACGGATGACTATGGCCATATTTATCGCTGGGCACAGCACGAGCAACTCATCCGGGAAGATGACCATGCCGTCATCTTCTACGACTTTGATGTACTGGACAATCGCCTGGACTATTTACGGCAGGCCTTTCCGGAAAATACCCTGCATGCAGTAGCTATGAAAAGCAACCCGCTTTTTCAGGTATTGCAACATATCCATCGCCGAGGATTTGGCCTGGAAGCAGCCTCGCTGGAAGAAGTCATACTAGCCCATCGTGCCGGCCTGCCGGCCGACCGCCTGGTATTTGACTCACCGGTCAAAACCCGGCAGGAGATTGCCTGGTGCGATGCGCACACGCCCAGTCTACACCTCAATCTAAATACCCTACAGGAGTTACCGCGCATCCCCTCCGATACGCAGATGCAGGTAGGCCTGCGCATCAATCCGCTAGTGGACCCCGGCTCACCCGACGTGTATAACGTCAGTACGGCTGCTTCCAAATTTGGCATTCCCATTAGCGAATGGGATGCTATTATTCAGGCTGCCGTCGCCCATCCCTTTGTGCGGGGGCTACATTTGCATATTGGCTCGGAGATGAGTCGCCTCGATGTCCATGCCCAGGCTGTTGCCAAAATTTTGGAGTTAGCCGAAGCCATCCAACAAGCGCGGGCAAAAGCCGGCAGCGAAGCTCCACTTTCGTTTATTGACATTGGCGGTGGTTTTCCCGCTCATTACGGCCAAGGCGCACAACCCGATCTGTCGGAGTACCTGCATTTTTTGCGCAAGCACGCTCCTACCCTCTTCACCCGGTACCGCATCATTACGGAATTCGGTCGTTTTGTGCAGGCCCATACCGCGTGGCTATTATCGGATGTAGAGTATGTGTTACAAGGCAATGATGCCCAGCCCGACGTGCCCATTATGCACTGTGGGGCCGACCTGCTGCTGCGCGAGATTTATCAGCCCGGCGCACCGGAGCATCAGCTCTCAGTGCTCGACCGGCAGGGACACCCCAAAGCGCATGCTGCCCGGTCTACCCATCTTGCCGGTCCGCTTTGTTTTGCGGGCGATTATCTGGCCCGGGATACCGAACTGCCCCGCATGCAGGAAGGCGACAAAGTAGTCGTGGCCGATATTGGCGCCAACTCGTTTAGCATGTGGTCGCGGCATTGTAGCCGCGTTTTTCCCAAGGTAATTGGCTATAGCCAAAAAGCCGGTACGATTCGGGTAATCAAAGACCGGGAAGGCATTGACGATGTCGTGCGGTTTTGGGGAGGGGATACCGCTTAGCCTGTGCATAATGTGCACCGCCCGTACCATGTGTTGAGCGGGATGAGATAACGTGAGGCCGGGCATTAACCGGGATACCTGGTTGCTGAGCGCCTAACCCTGGGTTAAGAGATGCTATGTTAGCATCTCTAAGCTAGCCATTATCACTTTCTCCAACGGTTACGGAACCAATGTAACCCATTTGCGATAAAATCATTTAAGTCAGGCACCCATCTTCTCCAAAGAATTGGGCCCATAAAGAGAACAACAAAGATGGTTGAGAACAGGAACAGGCTTGCCCAGGCAGAATTTGTTTTGGGCAGGTAAAAGACCGCTAAAAAAGAGATTATCGCCCAGATTACAATTTTCAGGGTATTTAGGGAAAATGGCTGCAATCCCATTTTCATGTAAATGATAGAGTGTCAGCGAAAGTAAAGTCGCCAGGGCAGCCCCTACAATTCCCTGTTTAGAAATCAACCAATAATTCATCACGACATTCAATACCCCCAGAGCGATCAACGCAACCAGGTTGAATCGGTAATAATTAGAGTATACAATAATCTGGGTATTAATAGAGGTAGCTAACTCGAACCACTTGGCCAGACCGGCAAAGAGAATAATTAAGAAAAAGCCATTAAACTCCTGGCTTCTTGGTAGTAAGGACACGATCTCATCAATATTTATTAACACCGGTCCCAGTATTAGTGCGCCCAGTACGGTCAACACCAGCGACGTCCGGGAATATATATCACCTGTTCTTTCCATGTCCTTTTCCACTAATGAACGGGCGACGATTGGCGTTGCTATCCGGTAAAGCGCACCTCCCGGGATGAGCATAACATTGACCATAAATGTCAAAATACCGTAGGCTCCGGTATTTGTCAAATCTACCATAGTACCGATCATCACTTTGTCGACATTAAAGGCCAATTGTGTTCCCATTTCATTTAGGATAGCAAATAACCCGAAGCTGAATACGGCTTTACGCTTTACCGGATTAAGCAGAAAGGAGGGAAACGCAAGAGTTGGTCGATCAAGCCTAAACAAGTAGATGACCAGAATAAACGTAGCAACCGTCAGCATGGCCATCATACCGACTACATACTGATCTGGATTCAGTACGTTTACCATGACCAGCACGATAAGTATAGGCAAGGCAATTTTCTGCCAAAGTCTATTAGCAATCTCTGGTACTACAATACGGCCATAGTTAGAAATATAGGCAGTAAGAACAGCATTCAACCCCATGAGGCAAGCCATAGGGAATGCGACAAACAAATACTTTTGTACCAGGGGGTCATCATCTTTCTGGATCAGCATATCATAGACCCTGTCTCCCAAAACCACAAGCAACAGGGCTGAAAATAATATCCCCAATAGAACCTGCATCATTAAGAAAGAAAGAAGGTTGCGATAAGCCGGATCATCTTTCTGATTTTTAGGGTGAAAGCGTACCGCAATACTTGACCCTCCAAAGATTATTACCGGCAATAAAAGGCTGGCTGTAGAGAAGAGGAACTGGTAAAGGCCATAGAACTCTTTTTCCACGGAGTAAATCGTCAACGTACTGACGGCCCCAATGAACACCCCCACATAACTGACGAATGTACTTTTAAATCCTTGCCGCTGGATAATCCCCATGTAATTCTCTTACTCAATTAAGGATGAAAGAAAAGTAAACCGGCCAGAAAGATTTTCATCTGCCCTGTAAGCCCGGCATACACTCGCTAGAAGGAGTAGCTTCTGCCCATTCCACTTCGTTGGCGATATCGTTTACGAAGTCGCGCGAAAGCCCTCGTTAAACGAAAAACTAATGTAATATTACGTACATTTTTCGTACTTTTGACCCCATTTTTAGCGTCATAAGTAATGTCAACAACAACAAAGGTCAAAGGTATGGATAGTTTAAATCTAAATAAAAAGTCGGTGCTCATTACAGGGGGGACCGGTTCGCTTGGCAAAGCACTCACCAGTAGGATTTTTTCTCAATTCCCAGACGTAAAGCGCGTGGTCATTTTTTCACGAGATGAGCAAAAACAATTTCAAATGGCTCAGGACTATCCGACCAGAGCCTACCCCGCCATTCGTTTTTTCATCGGAGATGTCCGCGATCGCGACCGCCTAATCCGTGCCATGCAGGGCATTGATTATGTAATACACGCGGCAGCTATGAAGCATGTTCCCATTGCAGAATACAACCCGTCGGAATGTATAAAGACCAATGTCAACGGCGCTGAGAATGTAATCCATGCCTGTTTGCAAACCGATGTTAAACGCGTAGTTGCCCTTTCTACAGATAAGGCCTGTGCGCCGATCAATCTCTATGGCGCCACTAAACTCACCTCTGACAAACTATTCATCGCAGCTAATAACATTAAAGGCTCGAATGAGATCAAATTTTCAGTTGTCCGCTATGGCAATGTGATGGGCTCCAATGGTTCTGTCATTCCATTTTTTATTAAAAAACGGAAGAATGGATTTCTGCCTATTACAGACCCTGAGATGACTCGTTTTAACATATCGCTCGATGGTGGCGTTGACATGGTCTTCCATGCCCTGGAAACGGCCTGGGGTGGCGAACTATTTGTCCCTAAGATTCCTTCTTATAAAATAACGGAAGTGGCGAAAGCCATTGCTCCCAATGTAGAGCATCGCGTCATCGGTATTCGCCCGGGCGAGAAGATTCACGAAGAGATGATTACGCAGTCTGATGCCTACAATACGTATGACCTGGGAAAATACTACACTATTCTACCCACGACGCCCAACTGGGATCTCAACGAATTCATTGCTACCTTCCAGGCTAAAAAAGTTCCTCAGGGCTTTAGCTACAACTCAGGAGATAATACAGAATGGGTCACCGCCGAAGAACTACGGGGACTTATTAAAACACATGTTGATTCCGACTTCAACATTGAAAACTATTAGTATGGCAACCGCTATTCCTTATGGGAAACAACATATTACGGAGGCAGATATTAAGGCCGTCACCGAGGTACTCCGGGCCGACTACCTGACTACCGGCCCCAAAGTCGACGCATTTGAGCAAAAATTCGCCGATTATGTGGGCGCGCGTTATGCCATAGCGCTCTCTAATGGCACCGCAGCGCTTCATCTCTGTGCTCTGGCTTTGGGCGTCAATCAGAAAAGTAAAGTAATCACTACGCCCATCACCTTTGCTGCCTCTGCCAACTGTGTACGCTATTGCGGGGGAGAGATAGACTTTTGTGATATAGCCCCCGACACTCTGACACTGGATATTGAGCAAGTGCGAAAAAAACTGGAAGCAGCACCCGCCGGCACCTATCAGGGAATTATCCCCGTAGATTTTGCCGGCTACCCGGTTGATCTGGAACAATACCGTGCGCTGGCCGATGAATTCAATTTATGGATCATTGAAGATGCCTGTCATGCCCCCGGTGGATACTTCACCGACACCCATGGAAAGCAGCAAAACTGTGGCAATGGAGCGTTTGCCGACCTGGCTATTTTCTCATTCCATCCGGTAAAGCATATTGCTTGTGGAGAGGGCGGTATGGTCACCACGAACGATGAGGAGCTCTATCACAAGATTAAGCAGTTACGAACGCATGGCATGGTCTATCAGGGTGACGAGCGCTTGCAAGAGAACCACGGGCGCTGGTATATGGAGCTGCAGGAACTTGGCTACAACTATCGTATTCCCGACATCTTATGTGCCCTGGGTATTTCTCAGCTGGACCGGGCAGAGGCCGGTATCCAGCGTCGTCGGGCGATTGCCCAAAAATACGACGAGGCCTTTCGTAACACCCAGATCGGCATTCATCAGCCCGCTCAGGGCATTGGACATGCCTACCATTTGTACGTCATTGAAGTAGATAATCGCAAAGAACTATACGACGCGCTTCGCAGCCAGGGCATTTATGCGCAGGTCCATTACGTACCGTTGCACACCATGCCTTATTATCAGCAGTATGGCTTTAAAAAAGGGGATTTCCCCGTGGCAGAAGCCTATTATAAGAGGGGACTAAGCCTTCCGATGTACCCAACGCTAACGGAGGAAGAGCAGGATTATGTCATTGAACAGGTTAAAGCCATCGCAGGATGAAAAAAATTGCCATCATCCCGGCACGCGGGGGAAGCAAACGCATTCCCCGAAAAAACATCAAAGATTTTTTGGGGAAACCCATTATCGCCTATAGCATCCAAACGGCCCTCGACTGCGCTTTATTTGACGAAGTGATGGTCTCTACGGACGATGAAGAAATTGCGGAAATAGCAAAAAAACATGGTGCTACTGTTCCATTTATGAGGAGCACCCAAAATGCTAATGACCATGCCAGTACCGTAGACGTATTACTAGAGGTAATTAACGACTATAAGCAGCGCAGCCAGGAATTTGAGCTGGGTTGCTGTATTTACCCGACCGCGCCGTTTGTCTCCACAAATTTGCTTCAGCAAGCTCATGATAAGCTTACGGAGGCTCAATACGATACGGTCTTTCCAGTTCTCCCATTTAGTTTCCCTATCCAAAGAGCAGTAAAAATCAATCGGGAAGCACGTCTTCAGATGTTTCAGCCGGAACACCTCACGACGCGCTCTCAGGATCTGGAAAAGGCTTATCACGACGCCGGCCAGTTTTATTGGTTCCAGGTAGATGTGCTTCAGGAAAAGCAGAAGCTCTGGACCAATAATACCGGAGGTGTCCTGCTCCACGAAATGCAAGCTCATGATATAGATACCCCAGAAGACTGGGAGGTCGCAGAGTTCAAATTCAAACTAGCGACCAATGGATAAAACGAACGTATACTTTCGGGCTGATGGCCACCCCCAAATAGGCGTGGGTCATGTAATCCGTTCTCTGGCTTTGGCAGATATGCTGAAAGAACAGTTCTCGTGTCATTTTATCATCCGCTCTCCCCTGGAAACTTTAACAGCCCAAATACTAGAGACATGCGTTTCCATCATTGAACTGCCGGATACAGATGATGACCTACAAGAGGCGAGGCTATTATCCGATAAATACCTGACAGGAGAAGAGATTGTTGTTCTTGATGGCTATCACTTTGTAACGGCCTACCAGCAAGTCATCAAAGACAAAGGCTGTAAACTGGTATGTATTGACGATATCCATACTTATCACTTTGTGGCGGACGTGGTGATTAATCACGCAGGAGGAATTAAGCCAGCCGATTATTCCGTGGAACCGTATACCCAATTTTGCTTAGGGTTGAAATATGCCTTACTACGAAAGCCTTTTCGGGAAGCGGCAAAACATCGTACATACCCGGATCGCCAGGATAATCACGTCTTTATCTGCCTGGGAGGTGCCGACCCCAGGAATGCCACCTTAGCTGTCTTGAAGCGTTGCGAATCCATTGAGACTATAGAAAAAGTCTTCCTGGTCATTGGCCCTGCTTATTTACACAAAACGTCTCTACGCACTTTTTTGGAGCAATCTGAGTTGGATGTTGAATTACTGGAGAATTTAAGTGCGGAAGAGATGGTGCGATATATGAAAAAGTGTGGGCTAGCCATTACCCCAGCCAGCACGGTTGCTTATGAATATTTGAGCGTGGGCGGCCTACTTTTTTTAAACGTTATTGCCGATAATCAACTGTCGATGTATGATTTTTTCATCAATCAACATTTAGCTTTTGATTTAGAAAAACTCAATAACAACTATTTAAACCAAATCCAGGATTCTTCTCCACCACAGGACGATTTAAATGGACAGCAAGAAAAAATATATACCCGGCTTTTCCAAAGCCTGACTTTACATGCCAGAGAAGCGGAAGAGCGCGATACAGAACTGCTCTTTACCTGGGCCAATGATCAGGCTACGCGTCAGCAATCGTTTAACAGCAAGCCAATAGCGTTTGAGCAACATAAAAAATGGTTTCTAGCCAAGCGGTCAGATCCGAATAGCCATATTTATATTTTACATCTTCGACAAGCCCCCATAGCCCAGGTCAGGTTTGATCTTAAGGATCAGGTAGCTACACTAAGTTATTCCATCGCCAAAAAGTATCGTGGGAAGGGATTGGGTGTACCTGTTTTGCGAGAAGCAATGGCAACTTTGCGCAGGGCCTATGGGCAAAGATTACCGATCGTTGGTTACGTAAAGAAGTCAAATATTGCTTCGGTAAAGGTATTTAGAGCGCTTGACTTTAGGGAAGAAGAAACACCGCTTTACGAAAACACATATAAATACATCCTCGCATGGTAGCATTTAAAATTGGACCCCGTACCGTCGGAACAAACCATAAACCCTTTATCATCGCTGAGATGTCTGGTAATCATAACGGGGATATTAAACGAGCCTTAGCCTTAGTAAAGGCAGCAGCAGATGCCGGGGCTCATGCCCTCAAGTTGCAGACTTATACAGCAGATACCATTACTATTGATCACCACGGCGGACTGTTCGACATTACGGACAAAAACTCCCTCTGGCATGGTAAAAACCTCTATGAACTCTACCAGGAAGCCCACACCCCCTGGGAATGGCATCAGGAGATCTTTGACTATGCGAATTCCCTGGGTATGCTCGCCTTTTCTTCTCCTTTTGATGAAACAGCAGTAGATTTCCTGGAAGAATTGGATGTACCGGCCTATAAAATAGCGTCCTTTGAGAGCAATCACTTTCCTTTGCTCAAAAAAGTTGCGCAGACCGGAAAACCGATCCTCATCTCTTCCGGTACCAGCAAACTGAACGAACTGTATGAGTCTATTCAGTATTTAAAAGCTAATGGTGCTAAGGATATTGTTATCTTCAAATGCACGTCTACTTACCCAGCTACCCCCGAAAATACCAACCTGCGAACCATTCCTGTTTTTCAGGATATTTTCGAGGATTGTGTTATCGGTCTTTCTGATCATACCATGGGCATTGGCGCTTCGGTAGCAGCTGTAGCGCTGGGCGCGCGGGTGGTTGAAAAACACTTCACCCTCCGCCGGGCAGACGGTGGCGTTGATAGCGCCTTCTCGCTAGAGCCCGCCGAGCTAAAAGCACTGGTAACCGAGACAGAACGGGCTTTTCTGGCATTGGGAAATATCCAATTGGACACCCAAAAGTCGGAAGAAAAGAGCAGGCAGTTTAAGCGCTCGATCTATGTCGTAGAAGATATAAAAGCGGGAGAGCCGTTTACCGAAAAGAATATCAAGGTAATTCGTCCGGGAGATGGGTTGGCACCAAAATTTTACGCAGAATTACTTGGTAAAAAGGCAACCTCTGATTTAAAAAGAGGTACCCCACTGACCGAAAAGTTTTAATCCTTCTTAGACAGATGAAGATTGCACTAATCGACGTATACCATCAGTTTCACTTTGAGCTTGTAAAAAGCATGCGATCCTTTACCTCGGTCTCCTATGCCATCACGGGAACTCGTGAAAACTGGCACGGCTCACCAGAGGTTATCGAATCGTTACACCAGGAACTGTTTCAACAGGTAACTACTAATGACGTTACCCAATTCCTGTTTCCTGATAAAATTTTGCAGCTCTTAGATCATCCATGGGTGCTGAGCCAGCAGATTCTTGAGAAATACGCCCCGCTGGAAAGCTATTTCCTGAGAATGACTGACCGCAATGCAGTCCAGCCTATTTCCGTCCACCAACGCCGCAAGTATTACCATATCATCCTTAACTATTTCCTCAACCTCCTGAACACTCACCCCGTTGATTTTGCTATAGCTTTTGACACCCCCCACTCATCTCATTCTTTCCTCTTTTACAAACTTCTGGAGGATAGAGGAATTCCCGTAATCCGTTTAGAGTATCATTTCCTGGCCGATCATTCTTTAATGTTATTCGGCGAAAGGCTCCCGGAAATCCCCGGCGATTTCACCGCTGATGCTACGTATGATGAACTGTGGCAATCCTTACCCTCCTCTGTCAAGAAGAGCCTATCCACCCGCAATACGTTTACGGAGGCCTACATCGCTAAAGAACAGAAAAAAGTCATTCGCAAAGGGCCCTTTTTCCACCTACAACTAGCCCTTAAGGTGGGGAAAAAATTTGCTGCCAATTTGATTATGGGACTATTCCCCTTTTTCTTCAAAAAAGAGATCCTCCATTTTACCTCCTTAAACAATATTTCCTCCCCCTGGGTCTATCGCCGGACCATCAATAAGAGACTTAAAGAATTTATCACCCTGCAAAAAAAATATGGCGCACTGGCTACCTTCCCGGATAAAAGCAAGCCCTTCATTTTTCTGGGCTTACACATGCAGCCGGAAAAAACAAGCCTGCCCATGGGAAAAGAATATGACCATCAACTGAATGCAGCCCTTACCCTGGCGGAGGCTTTGCCAAAAGGCTGGACACTTTTTGTGAAGGAGCACCCCAATCAATTCAACGTACGAAAAATTGCTAATCTAAATTTTCGAGACTCCTTCTTTTACAAAGCGCTCAATAGTCACCCTAATATTCAACTCATCCCTTTGGAAGTTGACGCTAAAGAGTTGATTCATCATGCCAGGCTCGTCGCTACGCTGACGGGAACGTTGGGTTGGGAAGCATTAGAAGCCGGAAAACCAGTTATCGTTTTTGGCGATGCTTACTATCAAGCCTGTAAAGCGGTGGCATTAGCGCAAAGTGTAGCAGATTGCCAGCAGGCCATTGCTGACCTGCAGGGACTTACGGCCGAAAAAGTAAAATGGGAGTTACTGCGATATCTGCGGTATTACTCCGAAAAAGGCTATATCATCAACGCCAGTAATTGGGAAGAGAAAATTGAATCTGGGCAAATCAGCCGTGAAATTCATATCCAACGTATTTCCAAAAGTATTCAGGCTTTTTGTAAATCGCATTTTGATATGCACTGATAAAAAACAGTGGTATCTTTCATTCGATGTATTAACCGTATTTGACCCCACCGTATTGTTCATCCAGAAACGAGCCGATTTTGCGTAAAATTTTAGTTTTTTCTCCTACCGGACTAACCTCCAAACAGATTGGACTCACCGCCGAGATCGTAGAAAAATTACTTGCGGAAGACAATCACGTCACATTTGTACAATGTGATGCGGTACTTCAGAACTGCTACTTCAACCGGGTGCACAATATTCTGGGATGTGCTGCTTGCCAATCCCGGATGCAGAAAGTACTCCAATGGGCTGGTCTTTCGCCTCAGCACATTGTAAAGCTCAAGCATTACCACGAAGTTGATAAGGTCCTACTTCCCAGCTTTTCTAACTTTGATGAGCTAGCAGCGTTTACATTTCATAACATACCGGTAGGCAGAGGGGCGGCCTCTTCTATCGTATCTTATTTTCGTGACTACCATATCGATTCGGAGAAATACGGCCAACTCATCGACATTGAACTTAGAAAGGCTATTAATGTCTTACTAAACTTCAAAGAGTTATTCGACCAGCTTCAACCCGATGAGTTATATTTATTCAATGGACGGTTTGCTGAAGTATTTCCCGTTATGGAACTGGCTACGCAGAGAGAACTTCCTTTCTATACCATAGAAGCAGGTGCCCAGAATCGTTATGAGTTATTCCGCAACGGTTTACCCCATAGTATTCGGATTCGCACGGAGCGCATGCTTGAACTTTGGAGAAACGCCCCAGCGCAAGATCGATTAAAAATCGGACGCGAATGGTTTGAAAAAAAGCGTAAAAGAGATGAAACCTATGAAATCTCTTTTACCAAATCTCAAAAACAAGGTAGGCTTCCTGCTGGATTTGATCATGATAAGAGAAACATCTTACTGTTGAATTCCTCAGAAGATGAACTCAAAGCCATTATGGAGTGGCAAACACCGCTATTTAAAAGCCAGAATGAGGCTATTGAACAAATTGTGCGTTTCTTTATCGACAACCCTACCTTTCAATTCTATCTGCGTGTCCACCCTAATCTCGGGAAAGTAGATAATGTGCAAATGCAAGAGATTTCAGGCATGGCATTCCCCAATCTGACGATTATTCCCCCCGGCGATCCCATTGACACCTATCACTTGATTGATTCTTGTGAAAAAGTAATTTCATTTGGCTCAACCGCAGGAATCGAAGCCACTTACTGGGGAAAACCGGCCATCTTATACGGAAAAGGCTTTTATGCGTACCTCAATGCGACCTATCGCCCCGCTAGTTTCGAAGAGTTGGTGGTCCTTATCCAACAAAAAGACCTCAGCCCAAAACCACAGGAGCGAACACTTCCTTACGGGTTCTACTGGAGCACTTATGGGCAACCAACAGATTTTTTCCTTTTTGCCGGGCTTCATGCATCGCGCTATAAGGGCAAGCGCTTACGCAAAATATATATTTCGGCTCTGACTTTATTGCCACGCTACCTCAAACACTTTGCCTTGTGGCAAAAACTATACCGCCTCTACTACAAAAAGCCCTTTTCAATCAAAAGCCTCATGCGATACAAATAAGACGACAACTTCTAATTATGTTGGTACATGTATTACTAGAGCTTGTTGGGATTTCGCTTTTGGTGCGAACGCCGCCAAATTTTGTGCTGAACGAGGCGCATATTCTAGAGCGGGGTTAAGGGACCCTGCTCTAGAATCAAAGCATAGCCTACGCTACGTCACCGAAGAGCAACGAAGTACAGTGCAAAATTTGGCAAGCGCAGTCCGAAGGGTGAAATCCAAACAAGTTCTTATAACGGACGATCAGAGAGTAGCTGTCGCTGATCATTTCTTTTTATCCGATTTTTTCTTTCGTGCAGATTTAGCCTTTCCCTTTTTACCTGCTGATTTACTACTGTCGGCAGAGGGCTCCGGCTCAAGTTGCCATGGTTTCCGACGCACATAGTAACCAATAGTAATTCCGCATAACAGAAGAATTCCTAAAGAAGATAACAAGGTAAGCCACTTACCTGGTGCCCTGGGCTGAAAAACGAACTTTATGGTGTGCTGTCCAGCGGGTACGGCTAAGGCACGCAGTACGTAATTGACCCGAAACATCTCCACAGGTTCGCCATCGATATAAATTTGCCATCCAGGATACCAGATTTCAGAAAAAACGGCAATTTGCTTGCTATTCGTTTGATATTCATAGGTCAACTCATCTACTGCATAGTTGACAAGCGAAATCGTACCGGAGCCATCTCCAGGCTGTATTCCTGCAAGCTGATCAGCAAAGTCTGACTGCAATACCACGGCCTGAGTGGCAGTGTTTATATCCGATAATGACTCGATTTCTTCCAGGGGGCTATTTACCTCAATTAACTGATTTATAAACCATGCGTTACCCAAAGCCTGATTATTTACCTGCAGCCTTTGGTTCTGATCAATGATGTACTTGCTGTTAAGCATATTAAGCACCTGTTGATTACCCTGCGAAATATGATAATCTATAAGGTCTTGATAACGCTGAAGCTTAGCCGCATGGTACCCTCCAATAGTATTATGGTGGTAGGAGGTTTGAGCCGAATTAAATGTATTAATAGAAAAATCCAGAACTCGATAATACCCTCTACCGTTAGGCTCCCTACTAAAGATCGTTTGATCTACGGCGCGGGGCGTGAAATTACTATCGTATGCTCTGCGCTCAACAAAATTATCATCATCCAGATACCTGCGATCTAAAGTCCAAAGGTCGAGCAAAGAGATGACGAGCAGAATGGGGAGCAAATATTTTTTTGGCAGGTATTGTTTAGAGTAAGCCCAAAAAGCTGCCATGCATAACAATGCCAGTAAAAAGGTGCGCATAGCATCCCGTTCTAAGAGCATCGCACGGGTTTCTTTAAACATGTTGAGAACCGTTGGGTTGTTCTGATACACGCCAAGCTCCCTGTCTGTCGTGAGTGCCAGGAAACCATCCCCCGCCCCCCAGTAAAAAAGACTAATCCCCGCCAGAATACTCGATACTAAAATGAAAGGGTTTATCGAACGCCCAAACAGAACAAAGGTAAGGGACTCTTTCTTATGGAGTATTTTATCCAGGCCTATAGCCGCCGGAATCACCAAAAAAACCGGTAAGATATTCACCGCTGAATTGGGTGATCGAAACTTATTGAACAGTGGTAAATTATCGTAGAGCAACCGGTTGAGCCATTCCGCATTTTTACCCATCGATATTAAGAGAATAAGTATCCCGGAAGCAATGACTCCCCAACGCAACTTCCCGCTTAGAAAAAACAAAGATGCCAAAGCAAGAATCAGGATCGGAACCCCGACGTAATAGGGACCACTGGTAAAGGGCAGAGGGCCCCAATACATGGGTGCTCCATTAACATTTCCATCTTTCCCTGTCGGATATCCATTTTGCTTCAAAAGCCGGCCTGCAGGGGATGCCTGAGGCACCTCCTCCGCAGAGGATCCACCGACTATCGTTGGTATATAAAAACTGAGCAGATCAGTCGCACCATTGCTCCAGTTCATTGCATAATCCCAGGCTAATCCTTCAACTCCACTGCTACTCCCCTGCTGTTCGACCTCTTTTTCTAGAATGGGTTTACCCCGCATGGTGTCTTCCGAAAACTTTTTGGAAGAATACAGCTGGGTAAAACTGGAAGCTGCGCCTAACAAGGCTGCGAAAATTAAAACCCCAGACGCCTTTAACAACAACTCGGTCTTTTTCTCCATAATACACCAAACCACGTAAGCAATCCCCATGAGAATCATGCACAACATTAGGTAGTAGACCATCTGTATATGATTGCCCAACAGAGCAAGGGAAATCGAGATACTTAACAAACTTGCCGCAATTAAAAACTTCCTCCTAAAGGCCAGAATAAATGCAGCTACAATAGCGGGAAACGTGGCAATCACTTCTAATTTAGATTGGTGTCCCGCTTCAATAAGTACAGTGTAATTCACATTAAATGTAAATACGAGCGCGCCCAATAAACTAATCCAGGGACCGATGCCAAGCAAAACCAAAGATAGGTAGCAAATAAGGGAGACTTTGATGAATAGCCCCGCCGGGTACTTTATGCCCAGGTGTAAGATCTTATTGACCGGCAATACCAAATTATTATAAACACCGTAGCTCAATAAACCCCAGGGCATTCCCGAAAACATCGAAGGGTTCCAATTGACCCGCTCGCCAGTTTCCTCGGCGTGCTCTATTACTTGCTTACTCCAGGCTGTAGAA
>Ga0209938_1000057_pt1 | contig 47097 bp, 60 predicted proteins | sample SalPonR2_C_D1_MG_FD_185708 | JGI IMG/M metagenome (GOLD analysis project Ga0209938, IMG submission 185708) | Salt pond soil microbial communities from South San Francisco under conditions of wetland restoration - Salt Pond MetaG R2_C_D1_MG... ... | reverse complement strand
TCGGATACACCTTAAAAAAGCTTAAAAGATGAAACAGGAAGTATTTAATATTCAGGGTGAAACGACCGGCAGATCCGTAGAGTTGGCTGATGATATTTTTGGTATCGAGCCAAACGAACACGTTGTGTACCTGGCGGTAAAGCACTACCTGGCTAATCAGCGTCAGGGCACCCACAAAGCAAAGGAAAGAGGCGAAGTAGCCGGTTCTACCAGAAAGATCAAGCGACAGAAGGGTACGGGTACGGCTCGTGCGGGGGATATCAAAAACCCACTGTTCAGAGGAGGTGGCCGTGTATTCGGTCCTCGCCCGCGCACCTACAGCAGCCGAATCAATAAAAAAGTGAAGCAGCTGGCTCGTAAGTCCGCTTTGAGCGGTAAAATAGCAGACGACGCATTGGCGATCGTAGAGGATTTTTCCTTCGAAAGTCCAGCTACCAGCTCTTTTGTTAATATTCTGTCGGCTTTTGAAGTAGCCGGTAAGAAAAGTCTGCTGATTACAGCGGATTACGAAAGAGAGGTTTACCTGTCTGCCCGCAATTTGCAAAAGGCACAGGTGCTGAACGCCAACGAGGTGAGTACTTATGATATTCTGAATGCCGATAAAGTATTGATCTCGGAAGGGGCAGTTGATAAGCTGTCTACCCAATTGAGCTAAACGGCGTCCATTTTAGAATCTGCAAAATCAAAGCGCAATGTCTAAAAAATATGTTTTAATCAAACCACTAATCACGGAGAAGTCAGAGCGACTGGCCGAAGATGATAATAAGTACAGCTTCATCGTCGATCGCCGTGCCAATAAAGTGGAGATAAAAAAGGCAGTGGAAGATATGTACAGCGTCACTGTCGATAAAGTAAATACCGCGGTCATGCCAGGTAAAATGGTCGTTCGTTCTACCAAAGCTGGTATGTTCTCCGGTCGTAAAGGACACGTTAAAAAAGCAATCGTTACCCTCGCTTACGGCGATGAGATCGATTTCTTTGGCGACTTGTAACCTGTCAATTGTTGAGTTATTGAATTGTCGAATTGAAAATTAATTCAACAATCCATCACTCATAAATTTATAATTATTAACAAGTTCGTGCCCGAAGGCAGAAGTGTATGGCCAGCCTTCGCGAGCGATGAACTAAAAACATCCATACAATGCCAATTAAAAAGTATAAGCCAGTATCACCGGGATCTCGTTTCCACATGGGAAATACTTTCTCGGCTATCACTACGGACAAGCCCGAAAAAAGCTTACTTGCTCCCCTGAAGAAATCAGGTGGTCGTAACAACGCCGGTAAAATGACTATGCGTCAGCGTGGTGGTGGACACAAGCGTCGTTACCGCGTTATCGATTTTACGCGTAACAAAGAAGGGGTAAGCGGAACGGTAAAAACCATTGAATACGATCCTAACCGTACGGCATTTATTGCCCTAATTGAGTACACCGACGGAGAGAAGCGCTACATTGTCGCACCAGATGGTCTGACCGTAGGGGACGCAATTATGTCTGGAAAAGGAGCCGCTCCGGTCACGGGCAACGCTTTGTATTTAAGTGAAGTTCCTTTAGGTTCTACGGTACACGCTATCGAGATGACACCTGGAAAAGGAGCCGCACTGGCCAGAAGTGCCGGTACTTACGGAGTCGTGACCAGTAAAGAGGGTCGCTACGTCGTTGTGAAATTGCCTTCGGGTGAATCGCGTCGTATCCTGGCTACTTGTAAAGCAACCATCGGTTCTACTTCCAATCCGGATCACGCCTTAGAGATCATGGGTAAAGCGGGTAGAAATCGCTGGAAAGGACGTCGTCCTCGCGTAAGAGGTGTAGCGATGAACCCAGTCGATCACCCCATGGGTGGTGGTGAAGGTCGCGCCTCAGGTGGTCACCCACGCTCTCGTACCGGGATCATGTCTAAGGGACAGAAGACGCGTAATAATAAGAAGCACTCTTCTAAGCTCATTATTTCACGACGCAAGAAGCGTAAGAGTAAATAAATTTATTCAGGGTAGTCTTTTTGCCGCAAGGTGGATACTACCAATAAAATATAGTCAACGATGGCAAGATCTCTTAAGAAAGGACCTTACGTGTACTACAAGCTGCTGAAAAAGCTGGAGAAGGCGAAAGAGTCGAAGAAAAAGTCAGTGATTAAAACCTGGTCACGTTCTTCCATGGTCATTCCAGACATGGTGGGAGAGACAATAGCGGTACACAATGGAAGGACCTTCGTTCCTGTATTTGTTACAGAAAACATGGTAGGCCACAAGCTGGGAGAATTTGCTCCCACGCGTACGTACAAGGGGCATACTGGAAACAGAAAATAATTAATTGTTAAATCATTTTGGCAGCGCACTCTCGGGTCTCAACAGACGTTTTTGTGCGATTGCTATACTACCTTATAGAAAATGGAAGCAGTAGCTAAGCTAAGAAATGTGCAAATGTCCGCTCGCAAAATGCGTTTGGTCGTTGATAACATCCGCGGTAAAAACGTCGATGATGCGTTGAGCATTCTGCGCTACACTAAGAAAGAAGCAGCGGTTTGGTTAGAAAAATTGGTACTATCTGCGATCGCCAATTGGGAAAATAAATTGGATGGTCTGGAGAACCCTGATGACTATGATTTGTATATCAAGACCGCTTTTGTGGATCAGGGGCCAATGCTGAAGCGTTTTCGCCCGGCACCACACGGACGAGCTCATCGGATTCGTAAACACTCTAACCACGTAACCATTATCGTGGAGAATGGAGTGGAACTACCCGATGAAGGAGCGGATGCTTTAGTGAATGATTTATCAGAAGAAGAATAAACTTAATACAACCATAACATGGGGCAGAAGACAAATCCAATTGGTAATCGCTTAGGTATCATCCGTGGCTGGGATTCAAACTGGTTCGGGGGTAAAGATTATGCCGATAAGGTGGTAGAGGATGAAAAAATCCGTACTTACCTGCATGCGCGTATCTCCAAAGGCGGTATTGCCAGAATCATTATTGAACGTACACTGAAGAGAATTACGGTTACTATCCACACCTCTCGTCCTGGTATCATTATTGGTAAAGGCGGACAGGAAGTAGATCGTATCCGGGAAGAGCTCAAGAAGCTGACGGGGAAGGATGTACAGATCAATATCGTAGAAATCCGCAAGCCCGAACTGGATGCGAATATCGTTGCCGAATCGGTTGCTAAGCAGCTGGAAGCACGTATTAATTTCCGCCGGGCTACCAAGATGGCCCTCCAGTCGACGATGCGTGCCGGGGCAGAAGGGGTTAAGATTAGAATCGCCGGTCGTCTGAACGGAGCAGAAATGGCTCGTACGGAAGAATTCAAAGAAGGTAGAACGCCTTTGCATACCTTCCGTGCCGATATTGACTATGCGCTGAAAGAGGCACATACCGTATACGGTATTATTGGTGTCAAAGTATGGATCTGTAAAGGCGAAGTACTTGGGAAGCGCGATTTGTCTCCACACGTAGGTGTACAGAAGAAAGATGCCAAGAAGGGCGGTCGTAATGATCGTGGTCGTGGCGGACGCAGAAGAAATCAGCGTAGACGCTAGATTTTCTAATAAAAATGCTTTACCTTTGCCGAGCTTTTGAGAAAAGGCAGGCAGCAAAGCATATTCTATTGAAATTGCCAAAAAACGTAACCAATGTTACAACCTAAAAGAACAAAATACCGCAAGCAGCAGAAATTGCGTTATAACGGCTTAGCGCAGCGGGGAACTAAAGTGTCGTTCGGTAGCTTCGGTCTTAAGGCACTGGCTGGAGGTAGAATTACTAACCGTCAGATTGAATCGGCTCGTATTGCAATGAACCGTTACATGAAACGGGAGGGTAAAGTGTGGATTCGCATTTTCCCGGATAAGCCAATCACTGCCAAGCCATTAGAGGTGCGGATGGGTAAGGGTAAAGGTGCCCTGGATCACTGGGTAGCACCGATCAAACCCGGCCGTGTGTTGTTTGAGATCGATGGGGTCTCCGAAGAAGTCGCTGCGGAAGCATTGCGCCTGGCTGCTCAGAAGCTGCCTATGAAGTGCAGGTTTGTGGTACGTCCAGATTACGAAGGATAGTATAGGAGGCTACAGACATTATTCGCCCTAGGCGGATCAATCTGTACGCCGATAGTTAATAAATTTTTGATCGTTTAATTGATTTTGTGATGGCAACTAAAAAATTTCTTGAGCTTCAGGATTATACCGCTGAAGAACTGGCCAATGAGCTCCAACAAACCGAGGCTCAGTTCCAGCGACTCAGCTTCGATCACTCGATACGAGGATTGGATAATCCATTGGCTTTGCGCGAAGTACGCAAGGATATTGCCCGCCTGAAGACGGAGATCCGTCGCCGGGAAGTGGCAGAGATGAGTAAAGAAGAATTGGCGGATCGTACGAAGATTCGTTCAAGACGTAGAAGACAAAGAAAAAATAAGCAGTAATTAATGGATTGGGGAGGGAGCTTAGGCGTTCCACTCATCGTTAAAAATTAAGAAAATGGCTGATAATAACAACCAAACCAATCAGGAAGCGCAAGAAGAGGCAGTTGCACACAGAAAGTCTCGTGTGGGTGTCGTCGTAAGTAATAAAATGGATAAGTCTATCACTGTAGTGGTAGAGCGCCGCTTACGTCACCCTATCTATGGTAAGTTCGTAAAGAAATCGACAAAGTTCATGGCGCACGATGAAAACAATGATTGCAATCCTGGCGATAAAGTACGCATCGAAGAGACGCGTCCGCTCAGCAAGCGCAAGCGCTTTACGTTGGTCGAAATTATCGAAAGAGCAAAATAATTGTTTTATCCTTTTTGGCCTTCACGGAGGCTAAAAATTAAAAATATCCGGCGTCATGATTCAACAAGAAAGTAGATTAAGAGTAGCTGATAATAGTGGAGCAAAGGAAGTCCTTTGTATCCGTGTACTGGGCGGCTCGAAGCGTAGATACGCTTCCATCGGAGATCAAATCGTCGTTAGTGTGAAAGACTCTTCTCCTGGTGGTTTAAAGAAAGGTACCGTTTCTAAAGCAGTTATTGTACGCACCAGAAAAGAAATTCGTCGCAACGACGGAACTTATATCCGCTTCGATGATAATGCTTGTGTACTGCTGAATGCTACCGATGAGCCCAGAGGTACACGTATTTTTGGACCCGTTGCACGTGAGTTACGTGAAAAAGACTATATGCGTATTGTCTCACTCGCTCCCGAGGTACTTTAATAAGATCTCATTACGCAACGCTAATCAAAGAGAAAATGGCTAATAATAGAAATATACAAAAACGCTTCGCTCCTAAGCTGAAAATTAAAAAAGGAGATCGCGTATTCGTAATCGCGGGTGCCTATAAAAACCTGGATACGGCCAGAGAAGTACTGGAAGTATTCCCTACTAAGCAACGCGTAATCGTAGATCAGGTGAATATCGTGAAGAAACACCTGAAGCCTACGCAAGATAGCGAAGGTGGGATTCAGGAGGTTCCGGCTCCGATCCACATTTCTAATGTGATGCTAGCCGATCCAAAAACAGGCGAACCAACCAGAGTAGGCCGCAAACAAGGCGACGATGGTAATTTGGTTCGTTATTCTAAAAAATCTGGAGAAATAATTAAGTAATGAGTTATATTCCAACACTTCGGAAGAAATATAGAGAAGAGGTAGTTCCTGCCTTGATGGAGCAATTCCAGTATGGTTCTATCATGGAAGTACCTCGCTTACAGAAGATTTGTATCAACCAGGGAATTGGTGGTGCAACTCAGGATAAGAAGCTGGTAGAAAACGCCCTGCACGAACTGAGCGAAATCGCCGGTCAAAAGGCAGTTCCTACCAGAGCTAAAAAATCAGTCTCTAACTTTAAGTTGAGAGAGGGAATGACCATTGGGGCCCGGGTAACCCTGCGCCACAACCAGATGTATGAATTTCTGGAGCGTCTGATCTTCGTTGCTTTGCCCCGGGTACGGGATTTCCGTGGAATCAACGATCGTAGTTTTGACGGTCGCGGTAATTATTCCATGGGGGTAAAGGAACATATCATCTTCCCAGAGATTATATTAGACAAGGTATCTAACATCACTGGGCTGGATGTCACTTTTGTGACGACTGCTAAGACAGATGCCGAAGCACTGGCTCTTTTGAAAGCACTGGGGCTTCCGTTTAAAAATCAGAATAAATAATAATTGATATATCATGGCAAGAAAATCAGTAATTGCACGCGAACGCAAGAGAGAAAGATTAGCTGCTAAGTACGCCGATTTGCGTAAGCAGTTGAAAGAGGAAGGACGCTGGGAGGAGCTGGATAAGCTTCCACGCAACTCTAACCCCATCCGTCAACACAATCGTTGTCGTTTGACCGGACGTCCAAAAGGATACATGCGTCAGTTCGGTCTTTGCCGGGTGAAGTTCCGCGAAATGGCGCTGGAAGGTAAAATTCCAGGTATCACAAAATGTAGTTGGTAAATTTATTAACAGTTGGTAAGGTTTTCGCTTAAAGCGGAAAAACCAATCGACGTAATTTTGGAATAATGGCAGTAATAGATCCAATAGCGGATTACTTAACTCGTATCCGCAATGCCCAACTGGCTGGTCACCGTATCGTAGAGATTCCAGCCTCTAGAACAAAGAAGGCAATCACAGAAATCCTTTATGATCAGGGTTTCATCTTTAAATATAAATTCGATGAGGGTGGTAAAGGTAACCAGGGGGTTATCAAGATCGCATTAAAGTACGATCCGAATACCAAGAAACCAATCATCCGCGAATTGGGCCGTATCAGTAAGCCTGGTCTTCGTAAGTATGCGAGAGCAAATGAAATTCCACGGATCATCAATGGTCTGGGTATTGCTATTGTATCTACTTCCCGGGGCGTAATGACGGGTAAGCAGGCCAAAGAAATGAACGTCGGAGGGGAATTACTCTGCTACGTATATTAATTTGTTGAACGGTTACAAAAATCAAATATCATGTCAAGGATTGGAAAAGCGCCTATTTCACTGCCCAAAGGTGTTGAGATTAGCGTCAGTAAAGGAAATGAGGTGACCGTAAAGGGACCAAAAGGAGAATTAAAGCGGCAAATTGATCCGGATCTGACTGTAGAAGTGGAAGATGGAGAACTGACGGTGAAGCGTCCGACGGATCAAAAGCGCCACCGCGCTATGCATGGCCTGTACCGTTCACTGATTAGTAATATGGTGGAAGGCGTAACCAACGGCTATGTCAAAGAGTTGGAATTAGTTGGGGTAGGTTTTAGAGCCTCCAACTACGGTCAGCTGCTGGAATTGACTTTGGGTTATTCTCACCCGGTATTTTTTATGGTACCAGAAGAAGTGGAAGTAACTACGGAGACCTTAAAAGGTAAGCCACCGCTCGTTCGCCTGGAGTCAAACGATAAAGAGCTGATTGGCCAGGTAGCTGCCAAGCTTAGATCCTTCAGAAAGCCAGAGCCTTACAAAGGAAAAGGTATTCGCTTCAAAGGAGAAGAGATCAGACGTAAAGCTGGTAAGACAGCTGGTTAATAATCATATTATTAAAGCCCTTAAGTGGCTTCTATCTAAAATAATAGCGTTTTGGGTTGGGTCCTTTAGTACCTCTCACTAAAACATAAAGCAGTAGAACATGCAATTGACGAGACAAAAAAGAAGAAAGAGAATCCATCACCGGATTCGTAATAAAATCACAGGTACGTCTGAGCGTCCACGCCTGAGCGTCTACCGGAGCAATCGCTTTATCTATGCCCAGGTGATTGATGATTTAGCTGGAAACACGCTGGTAGCTGCCTCTTCTTTTGAAGAAGCGGTCGCCAATGATGGAAGCAAGATCGAGCAATCTAAAAAAACAGGCGAATTGCTGGCAGAGCGTTGTAAAGCAGCCGGCATCGATAATATCGTCTTCGATCGTGCGGGCTATTTGTATCACGGAAGAGTTAAAGCCTTAGCGGAAGGAGCACGTGAAGGTGGTCTTAAATTTTAAAATTTATAACGCTGCATAATCATGGCAAATAGAAAATCAAATAATAAATCTCGCGTTAAGCCTTCTGAAACAGATCTGAAAGAAAAGCTGGTTCAGCTTAATCGCGTGGCGAAGGTGACCAAAGGGGGTAGAACCTTTAGTTTTGCAGCTATCGTAGTTGTGGGAGACGGTAAAGGTACCGTAGGTCACGGCCTGGGTAAGGCACGTGACGTAGCCGAAGCCATTTCCAAAGGAGTGGATGATGCGAAAAAGAACCTAATCAAAGTGCCCATTAACCGCGAGGGAACGATTCCTCACGAAGTAAAAGGACGCTATAAGGCTGGAAAGGTCTTGATTAAGCCCGCTGCCGATGGTACGGGGGTAATCTCTGGAGGCGCCATGCGCGCTGTATTGGAGATGGCCGGCATTCAGAATGTTCTTTCTAAGTCACAGGGCTCTTCTAACCCACACAACGTAGTGAAAGCGACTTTCGAAGCGCTTTCTCAGTTGAGAGACCCACGTACGGTTGCTAAGCACCGTCGTATCTCGATGGACAAATTGTTCAACGGGTAAGCTTCCGCATAAAATAGCGGAAATAAGAAAGAAGCATTGACTTTCAGGTAAGTTGCAAATTTTTAGAGAAATGAAAAAGATAAAAATTACGCAGATCAAGAGCTTGATTGATCGTTCAAAAAAGCAAAAAGACACTGCGAAAGCCTTGGGTTTAAGAAAGATCAACCACAGTGTGGTTAAAGAAGCTACCCCACAGATTATGGGCATGGTAGCTAAGATCGAGCATTTAGTCGAGGTAGAAGAAGTGAAGGGATAGTTGTTCCCATTGTGAAAATCATCTATATTTGCGTTGCCTTAAAAGGCACCATAATAGATCAAAAATAAAAGGCATGAAGTTGCATTCTTTAAAACCTGCAAAGGGTTCCGTTAAGAGTAAGAAAAGAATCGCCAGAGGGCAGGGTTCCGGATACGGAGGTACTGCTACTCGTGGGCACAAAGGAGCAAAGTCTCGCTCTGGATATAAGACTAAGCGCGCTTTTGAAGGTGGTCAGATGCCCCTGCAGATGCGGTTGCCAAAGCGTGGGTTTAAAAACCCTAATCGCGTAGATTATGTGCCGCTGAATCTGTACCACTTGCAACATCTGGCGGAAAAGCATAACTTGGAAACCATTGATATCGAAACGCTGAGAGAAATGCGTTTGATCCGTCGTAACGATCGCGTTAAATTATTAGGAACAGGAGAGCTGTCTAATAAACTGACGGTAAGTGTACACGCTGCTTCCCAAACAGCAAAAGAAGCGGTAGAGAAATTAGGAGGAACCGTAAACCTTGTATAAGCGCAAAGCATGAAAAAGTTTATTACGACACTTAAGAATATCTGGGGCATCAAGGAGCTGCGTAATCGCATCTTATTCACATTGGGAATATTGATGGTCTACCGCTTTGGGTCTTATGTGGTTTTACCAGGTGTTATTCCAGCTGTACTGGAAGAACAGTCCAGTAATAATGCCGGAGACCTGCTGAGTTTGATTAACTCTTTTACCGGTGGTGCTTTTAATAATGCTGCGGTATTCGCGCTGGGTATCATGCCTTACATTACAGCTTCGATTATCATTCAGTTGATGGGCTTTGCGGTACCTTACTTTCAGCGGCTACAACAAAAAGAAGGAGAATCCGGTCGTAAAAAGATTAATCAAATTACCCGCCTGCTTACTTTGGCAATTACCCTGGTACAGGGTGGTGGGTACCTGACTTACGTTTACCAGATCGGGGCAGTTGATCCCAGTATCCCACGGGGTATTTTCTGGTTCTCTAATATTATTATACTTTCTGCCGGTACTATTTTCGCGATGTGGTTGGGAGAACGTATTACAGATCGAGGTATTGGTAATGGTGTGTCCTTACTGATTACCATTGGTATCATCGCTACTTTACCACAGGCTTTTGCTTTGGAGTTCCAGACCCAGAACCTCTTGATGTTTGTCCTGGAGATGGCTATTTTGTTCATCATTATTATGGCGACTGTACTTATTGTACAGGGGGTACGTCGAATCCCGATTCAATTTGCCAAACGTGCCGTAGGACGCGGAACTTCTTCTTTGCCACAAGCGGGTGTGAGAGATTATATCCCCTTAAAGGTGAATGCTTCTGGTGTAATGCCGATTATCTTTGCTCAGGCATTGATGTTTTTACCGGCTACCGTAGCTCAGTTCGCCTCCAGTGGTGGAGAAGCAGTGACTAATTCATTCTTGTTAGCTCTGAATGATTTTACTTCTGCACCCTATAATATTATTTACTTCTTCCTGGTTGTGATCTTTACTTATGTATACACAGCCCTGATGGTAAATCCACAGCAGTACGCAGAGTACCTGAAGCGTCAGAATGCCTTCATCCCGGGTATTAAGCCCGGTAAACCAACGGCTGACTTTATCGACGCGGTTACGACCAGAATTACATTGCCTGGTTCGGTGTTTCTGGCACTGATCGCTATCTTGCCCGCTTTTGCGGCTGCCTTCGGTGTGAATCGAATGTTTGCTATGTTCTTCGGAGGTACTTCTCTGTTGATCCTGGTAGCGGTAGTATTAGATACTTTACAGCAGATTGAAAGTCATTTGTTGATGCGTCGTTATGATGGTCTGGTTAAATCTGGTAAGATCCAGGGCCGTAGTGGTTCCAGTCGTGTACAGGGTATTGGCGCGAACATGTAAAACACAGTAAGATTTCAGCAGCGGTAGCAGCTGGATCAATATAAATAGCAAAGAGACGCCAGGCTGTGCCTGGCGTCTCTTGCGTGTTGAAATAAATAAATACACCATAGGCGTGAGGGAAAATAGAGCGATAATTTACAAGACGGATGATGAGATCGAATTGATCCGGGAGAGCTGCCTGCTGGTCTGTAAGACTTTGGCACAGGTGGCGGCTGAGTTGAAGCCGGGTGTTAAGGGAAACGCAATCGATGATCTGGCGGAGACTTTTATTCGCGATCACGGAGCCGTCCCCGGATTTAAGGGCTACCAGGGTTTTCCCGCTACCCTTTGTGTATCGGTTAACGAGGTAGTCGTACACGGGATTCCTAATAAGGAAATGGAATTCCAGGATGGCGATATCGTTTCTATCGACTGTGGCGTAATTATGAACGGCTTTTTTGGCGATGCTGCCTATACTTTTCCCATTGGAGAGGTTTCGGATGAGGTGATGGAGCTTTGTCGGGTGACCAATACATCACTGTATAAAGGAATTGATCAGGTAAAAGTAGGAAATCGCGTGGGAGATATTGGCTACGCAGTACAACACTACGCGGAGCGGGAGCATAAATACGGCGTTGTACGGGATCTGGTCGGACATGGGGTCGGCAGAGACTTGCACGAAGCGCCCCAGGTACCCAACTTTGGAAAGCGTGGTCGCGGTGTTAAGCTCCAGGAAGGTTTGGTTATTGCTATTGAACCTATGGTAAATTTGGGAACGAAGAGTGTGCGTACTTCCCGCGATGGGTGGACGGTATTTGCGAAAGATCGGAAACCAACGGCACACTACGAGCATTCCGTAGCGCTACGTAGCGACGGAGTGGATATTTTATCGAATCATGTGTTGATTACAGATGTGATAGCGAACAATCCCAATATAAATGCAGTAGAATTATATGAAGCAGATTTGACGAGCCCCTATTTGGAAGCCCAAAAAGTGGTTGCTATGCAAAAAGCTTCGTAATTATTGTATGTTTGTTCGAAATTCACTATCTTTGCACACCGAAAATTAAGCTATGTCAAAAAAGAACTTGATAAAACAAGACGGTACAATTAAAGAAGCACTGTCGAATGCTATGTTTAGAGTAGAGTTGGAAAATGGTCACGAAATAACGGCCACCATCTCGGGAAAAATGCGTATGAATTATATTAAAATTCTGCCCGGAGATAAGGTAGCAGTGGAGATGTCTCCCTACGATTTGTCTCGTGGCCGCATCACCTATCGGTACAAGTAAATCAAGTTCCTGACTCGAATTATTTTAAAACGATAGTGTCCGCCCTGGGCGGGCCGCATAAAATCGAAAGAGATGAAGGTTAGAGCATCAGTAAAGAAACGTTCTGCGGACTGTAAAATCGTTCGTCGCAAAGGAAAAATCTATATCATTAATAAGAAGAACCCTAAGTTCAAGCAACGTCAGGGGTAATTAAAATAATTAATTGAAATGGCTCGAATAGGAGGTGTTGATTTACCTAGAAACAAGCGTGGCGTCATTAGTTTGACTTATATCTTTGGTATTGGAAGAAGTCGCGCAGCAGAGATTCTGGCAGAAGCCGGAGTAGATGAGAACACGAAAGTGGACGATTGGTCAGACGATAATATTCGTACAATCTCGGCTATTGTGCAAAATGAATATACAGTAGAAGGGGAGTTGCGCTCGGAAGTACAGCAAAACATCAAGCGTTTGATGGATATTGCTTGCTATCGTGGTTTGCGTCACCGTAGAGGTCTTCCACTGCGCGGTCAGCGTACGAAGACAAACGCACGTACCCGTAAAGGTAAGCGTAAGACGGTGGCTAACAAGAAGAAGGTTACCAAGTAAGACTGCTGCTTGAAATAGTAATACCATAAATTCAATATAGAAAAATGGCTAAAGTAAAAAAGGTAAAGGCTAAGAAGAGAAACATTAGGGTCGAGCCAGAAGGCTATGCCTATATTAAAGCTAGTTTCAATAATATCATTGTCTCGGTTACCAATAAACAAGGACAAGTGATTTCCTGGGGTTCTGCTGGTAAAGCGGGCTTCCGTGGATCTAAAAAGAACACACCCTATGCTGCCCAGATCGCAGCGACGGATGCTGCTAAAACAGCTTACGACGCTGGCTTGAGAGTAGTAGAAGTGTACGTGAAAGGTCCTGGTTCCGGTAGAGAAGCGGCTATCCGTGCCATCGACGGCGTTGGAATTAAAGTGACGCGCATCAAAGACGTAACGCCCATGCCACACAACGGCTGTCGTCCGCCTAAGCGCAGAAGAGTTTAATCAATAAGAAGAGTTAGAAATTATTCAAAATGGCAAGATATACAGGTCCTAAGTCTAAAAAATCCAGAGCTTTCGGAGAGTCGATCTACGGATACGATAAAGCATTCGAACGTAAGAAATATCCTCCCGGGCAGCACGGAAACACTCGTAGAAGAAGACAGAAATCAGATTACGCCCTGCAGCTAATGGAAAAGCAAAAGGCCAAGTACACTTATGGTCTGCTGGAGCGTCAATTCCGTAACCTTTTTGTGAAAGCCAGTAGTAAGAAAGGGGTAACGGGTGAAATCCTGTTGCAATTACTGGAATCGAGATTAGACAACGTCGTTTTCCGTCTTGGACTGGCGCCTACCCGCCGGGCAGCTCGCCAGTTGGTGACGCACAAAAAGATCGTCCTGAACGGTGTCCTGACTAATGTACCTTCTGCTTTATTGCGCCCCGGTGACGTAGTCACGGTGCACGGAAAAGCACACAATATGTTGGTCATCCAGGATAGTGTAAACGGAAAGTCTGATGTCCGTCAATTCCCCTGGTTAGAATTCAATAGAGAAAAATTAGAGGGCAAATTCCTGGATTATCCACTTAGAGAGCAGATCCCGGAAAAACTCAACGAACAGCTGATCGTTGAATTTGTACTCTAAGTAACATAAGCTTTGGTTCACCCCCCTGGGTGGACCAAAGAACTTAGGTTTACGCCTCTTTGTAGGCGTAGGCCTTTCATCATTTTAATCCATCAAAGTTTGCACAATATGAGTATCCTAAACTTCCAAAAGCCAGATAAGATTGTCATGCAGAAGGCCAATGACTTTGAAGGCCTTTTTGAATTCAAACCACTTGAGCCTGGCTTTGGGCAAACTGTTGGCAACTCTTTGCGTCGCGTACTACTTTCCTCTCTGGAAGGATTCGCCATCTCTGCCGTGCGTATTGCCGGCGTTGATCACGAATTCGGTACGATCAAAGGTGTAGTAGAAGACGTAGTGGAGATCATTCTGAATCTGAAGCAGGTACGCCTAAAGCATACCGGAGATGATGATGAGGTGACGAGCGATAAAATTTACCTGACCGTTAGTGGTAAGGAAGAGTTCCGCGCCGGACAGATTGAAGAGTATACCACTGGTTTCCAGGTGATGAATCCAGACCTACTGATTTGTACCATGGAGCCCTTTGTTAACCTGGAATTAGAGTTCACCATTACCAAAGGACGGGGCTATGTGCCAGCCGATGAAAACCTGCCTAAGGATGCACCCATCGGTGTCATCCCGGTAGATGCCATTTATACGCCGATTAAAAATGTAGCCTACCAGATTGAAAATACCCGGGTAGGGCAACGCACAGACTACGAGAAATTAACCATGCAGGTGAAAACGGATGGTACTATCCACCCAGAAGATGCCATCAAGGAGGCTTCTCGTATTTTGATTCAGCACCTGATGTTAATCACTGATGAAAACATCACCTTCGATGATGCTTCCAGCCGGGAAGATAATATCGTAGACGAACACATCTTGCACATGCGTAAGTTGCTGAAAACTTCGCTGGAAGATCTGGATCTGTCTGTACGGGCTTATAACTGTCTGAAGGCAGCTAAAATTAACACCCTAGCAGAACTGGTGCAGTACGATACCCACGAGCTGTTGAAGTTCCGTAACTTCGGTAAAAAATCACTGGTAGAGATTGAAGAGTTGCTCCAGGATAAAGGTCTGACCTTTGGTATGGACCTGGCTAAGTATAAATTAGAGGAAGACTAATAAAGTCTAATAAACTAATGAGCAGGAGATACTGATTGGCCGTATTTCCTGCATTATTTTTATTGGGTAATAACCGAATGCCGCCGATGCTGCCAGTCGCATCTCTATCCGCGGCACAGAAGGTGTTACGAAGCAAATTTATTCCAAAATGAGACACGGTAAGAAGCACAATCATCTCGGTAGAAAAACCGGACACCGCAAAGCTACTTTGCGTAACTTGTCACTGGCCTTAATTGAGCACAAGCGTATCAACACCACTTTAGCGAAAGCGAAAGCACTGCGCGTACACTTTGAGCCACTGGTAACCAAAGCAAAAACGGATACCACACACAATCGTCGTATCGTATTCAGTTACCTGCAAAACAAGGCGGCTTTACAGGAGCTCTTTGGTCCTATTGCAGCCAAGGTGGGTGATCGCCCCGGTGGTTACGTCCGCGTGATTAAGACGGGCTTCCGTAGAAGTGATGCTGCTGAAATGGCCCTGATCGAACTGGTAGATTTCAACGAAGTTTATTCTGCGGATAAAGCACAGAAGAAAGCTTCTGGTGGTCGCACCAGACGTCGTCGTAGAGGTGGCTCTAGTAGTCAACAAAATACGGCTAGCAACGAAGAAGAATAGTCAAAGACTTATCCATAGCTTTTTTAAAGGCATGATCGGGAACATTTCTGGTCATGCCTTTTTCTATTGACAGCAGGTGTTCTCATTTAGCAACACCGTTACCTTTGTTTTCTTTGGCGTCACAAATAGGCCAAAACGAAAATGCCAGAAATCTGGCTAATCTTTTAACCAACGAAAAAGAAGTATAAGATGAAACCAACCGTATTTTTGCTACTGCTGTTTTTACCCACCCTTTTAAGTGCTCAATTAAAGAATCGCCTTTCCATCGGACCGCGTGCAGGGGTGAATTTCTCGGCGGTAGATCGGGAGAATACCGAGGGTGCGACTGGATTGCTGCTCGGGCTCACCAGTACCTACAGTCTTAATGAATCCAGTGGGATCACCATTGACGCGCTGTATTCTTCAGAAGGATTTGAGGAAAATGGTCGCACTACGGATCTGGCTTTACTACGGATTCCGGTATTGTACAATGTCTTTTTTGGTCAGCTGGGAGAAAATTTACGACCAAAGATTTATTTAGGTGGCGCTCCGGGCTTTTTGCTGAAAGCAGAAGAGAATGGGGTAGAAGTAGAAAATGAATACAGCAACCTAGTACTCGATCTGGCGGCCGGGGCGGGCTTTAATTATCGACTGGCCAGCAGAATCTGGCTCAATACCGACGCTCGTCTGGGACTGGGGCTGACCTCTTTTAAGGAAAACAACGATGATTATAAGAACCTGACGATTCAGATTAGTCTCGGGGTGGCTTATGGCTTGTAACACGAAGAAAACCCTAAATAATTTATAGCTGCTGCTGCCAGGCCCAGGCCGTACGCATGATATCTTCAATATTGCGCTCCGGGCGCCAGCCCAGCATGGATTGCGCCTTGCTGGGATCGGCATAGACGGCGATGACATCACCTGGGCGAGGTGGTCCGACCTTATAGTTCAAGGACTGTCCACTGACAGATTCAAAGGCTTTTATAGCCTCCAGTACGGTTACGCCTTCTCCAATTCCTAGATTGATAATATCTAAATTGTGCTCATTTTTTCCCGAAAGGAGATGTTGTAAAGCCCTCGTATGGGCATTGGCTAAATCCATGACGTGTATGTAGTCCCGTACGCAACTTCCGTCTCGCGTATCGTAATCTGATCCAAATACGGTCATGCTGTCGCGCTTGCCGATGGCGGTTTCTGTAATAACCGGAACTAAATTCGAGGGCCTTTTTGATGGAGCCTCGCCGATCAATCCCGATTCGTGAGCACCGGCTGGATTGAAGTAACGCAACAGAATAAAATTGAGCTCCTGGGCGATCCGGGCGACATCAGTGCAGATCTGCTCACCCATTTGCTTGGTGCGGGCGTAGGGCGACTCGGCTTGTTGAAGTGGGGTGTTTTCCGTTACGGGGAGCTCCTGGGCATTGCCATAGACACTGCAGGAGGAAGAAAAGATCAGATGTGATACCTCGAACGCTTGCATACAGCTGATAATATTCAGCAGACTGTTCAGGTTATTATGGAAGTAGCGCAAAGGCTGTTCTACCGATTCACCAACCAGTTTTAAGGCAGCAAAATGTATAATACCGTCAATACCCGGGTGATTCCGAAATACTTCCCGCGTCGCCTCCAGGTCGGTTAAGTCTACCGGGTAGTTTTTTACCCTCTTCCCGGTGATCTGCTCAATCCCGTCCAGGCAGTCGTCTGTGGAATTGAGATGGTTATCAATGGAAATAACTTCGAAACCGTTCTGTAATAAATCCACAATAGTATGGCTCCCGATGTACCCGGTCCCGCCGGTGACTAATATCTTTTGCATAGTGCTGTATTTTATAATGAAGTTTTTAAACAACTTCAATTCCAAAATCCAAATTTGGCCCTTGATTTTTCTTACATTTGCTGCAAAATAACCTAAAGATGGATCAAATCAAACTCGCTGAGGAAGTTGTTGAGATTGCCCGGGCTGCCGGCGCAGCTATTATGGAAATATACAAATCTGCCGACAAGGAAGATCTGCAAATCAAACAAAAGGCAGACGACTCACCACTGACGATTGCCGATCGGGCGGCCAATGCCGTCATTTGCGCCGGACTGGAAACCCTTTCTATTAAGTACCCCATCGTCTCGGAAGAAAATAAAGCGATTCCCTACGAAAAGCGGTCTACTTTTAGCTACAGCTGGCTGGTTGATCCCCTGGATGGAACAAAAGAATTTATCAAAAAGAATGGAGAATTTACAGTGAACATTGCGCTGGTACACCATGGTAAGCTGGAAATGGGTGTCGTGTATGCACCAGATCTTAAAGAAATGTACTGGGCGGTTAAAGGACAAGGTGCTTTCCTGGAAAGGGAGGGACAGAAGACAAAGCTGCAGGCGGCTAGTTTTCATATGAAGGATAAGGGACTGGGGGTCGTTTGTTCTCGATCTCATCTCGACGAGGGGACCAAAAATTTTATCGCCGATCTAAATGAACCCGATCTGGTAGCCAAGGGGAGTTCCCTGAAGTTTCTCATCTTGGCAAAAGGAGAAGCACATCTTTACCCGCGCTTAGCGCCCACTTCCGAATGGGATACCGGTGCCGCACAGATGATCCTGGAAGAAGCGGGCGGGAAGATTATTAGCCAGGAGACCAAACAGCCCTTGACTTATAATAAAGAAAGTCTTTTAAATCCACATTTTATCGCTTACGGAAATATAAAGGATTAGATCATTCCCCAATGAGCTCGTCGAGCTTAGCCTCAATATTATTGAGTTTGTTTCTCTTATTAATGATGATGGGGGGCGCAGCCCGCACCTCGCAATCCATGATGGTACAACGCTCACAGGTAGTGTGCACCATACGTGATTCAATAGCCGGGTCATCCAAGAAACGAATTTCCTTTTTTAGATTGTCGTTGAGTAACATGCCGATCGAGACACTAACGTTACGCTTCGGAGCTGGATAATCGGGACGCGCCAAAGTGAGTACCAGGTATTGATCCTGGTTGGCCAGATAGCTGGATAGCTGTGCGTCAACCATTAGGTCGGGCGTCTGGCCATTCTGCTGTTTTTTAGCGAGGTCGTGCAAAATACTAAGGGCTACCCAACGGCGACAGTAATGCTCGGCCAGTCCATTTCCGTGGGGCTGGTGACGGTGATTGAGGTGTAATTCCCGGTCAATCTCGAAATGATCCCGGCTGGAATCGTGTACAAAACGTAAAAAGAAGAGCTTCTTAATACCAAAGTATCTGGGCAATATATTGGTCAGGCGGTGGTAAAACATTTCGGGAGTAGCCTCGTATTTCCGCATGATATCGACAAAGGCCTCCGGCTGCCAGGTCTCATTTTGGAAAAAAGCCTGCATATCTTTCTCGACCGCCGACTGTGGCATGTGCAGGGCCACCGAAAAGTAAATGGCACGCGAATGATTGAGTACCTCCTCAAAGCTTTTGGTTTTTAACAACGAAGAGGTATAAGCGCGCTCTTTCATTTTCATTGATTCGAAGGCCAGTTCTTTGCCGTATTGAAAAGAGCGCTGGATGGGGGTGAGGTGTTTACTGAGTAATAAACGCTTATTTTTGGGCAAAAACACACCACGCAAATTATTCAATTCGGGATATTCTTCTATGCCCTGCTCTTCAATGGTGTAGCCGTATTTGTCTTCCAGGAGCTTACGCAAAACGGCTTCGGGCAATGGACGCCCGGCCGGTAGATCATTTGCACCTTCGAAGTCCAGTACCGCCTGCTCAATGTCTTCAAAATAGTTGTTGTGTAACTCCAGATAGGAGCGTAAGGCACTAAAGTAGAAGTTTTCCTCCCGCAGCGCATAATTCCTGGACATTTCCAGTAGCGCCGAGATAAAGGCACCCACCCGGGCCGGAGCGCTGGCGATAATTTCTACCACCTTGCTCAGTTCTATCCCAAAAAGATCAAGCGGTAGCTCATTTAGAAAATTAGATTGTAATAGCTCTGCTACCGGAGCAATATGCTCGTCGTAGTCGTCAGAAGTCAGATGCTCCAGCGAGACCTCCAGGGCCATCGCCAGCGACTGTACTTTGTCTTTCTTGGGGTATTTCTTGCCTTTCTCGATTTCATTGAGATAGGAGACGGAGATGCCCGTACGGGCAGATAGCTCGGCAAAGGAAAGATTTTTCCGCGCCCGAAGTTGTTTCACCTTAAGTCCAAAAAGCAGCCGATCGTTTAAATGCTTAGCACCCATATCCTGCTAATTTAAACGATTGTAGCGAATATTCGCAATTAGGCCTGGCTTTTTTCACATTTAAAAATACAGGAGACCTGAAGGAACCCGGTCCTGCACCCTACCATAATTTTTGCTAATTTCGGAACAAATTATTTTCGTGAAAATCACTTTGGTCGAACCCTTTTTTACCGGCAGCCACGCACAATGGGCAAAAGGCTTACAGGCCCATAGCCAGCATGAAATTCATTTGCTCAGCTTACCCGGCCGTTTTTGGAAGTGGCGCATGTACGGTGGAGCGGTTGAGCTGGCCCGGCAATTCAGGGCACAGGCCAGCAATAGTGATCTGCTACTGGCTTCCGATATGTTGGATGTAACTACTTTTTTGGCGCTCAGCCGGCAGCGGACGGCTCAATTACCCGTAGCGGTATATTTTCACGAGAACCAGTTGACTTATCCCTGGTCACCCAATGATCCGGACCTGGCCAGCAGGCGTAATAACCAGTACGCTTTTCTGAACTATACCAGTGCGCTGGCCGCTGATCAACTTTTCTTTAATTCCGGCTACCATCGAGACTCCTTCCTGGGGGGCTTGCCGGCTTTTCTAAAGCAATTTCCCGATTATCGAGGACTGGATACCCTGTCTGGCCTGGCTAAAAAAAGTAAAGTGCTGCCACTGGGGATGGATCTGGCCGCGTTGGATCTGGATCAACCACCGGTAAGAAGCGGCCCGCCAGTCCTGCTTTGGAACCACCGTTGGGAGTATGACAAAGGCCCCGAGGCTTTCTTTGATCTGGTGTTTCGATTAAAAGCGGAGGGCTTATCCTTCAAACTGATTGTGATGGGGAAGCATTACGAACGCCAGCCCCCGATTTTTGCAAAAGCAAAAAAGGAATTAAAGGAGCATTGCCTGCATTTTGGATACGTGCCGGATCGTCAGACTTATTTGCAGTATCTGTGGCAGGCTGACCTTTTACCAGTCACCAGTCGGCAAGACTTTTTCGGGGGCAGTATTGTAGAGGCGATGTATTGTGGTGTAAGGCCCTTTTTACCCAATCGGCTGGCCTACCCGGGACATATACCAGATTCAAAAAAAAGCATGTATATTTATGAAGGCACAGAAGCACTTTATCAGAAACTGCGACGGGCTGTGGGCCAGATCGAACCGTTTCGAGAACGGGCCGCTGAGCTACGGGCCCTGGTGGCACACTATGATTGGTCTCAGATGGCTCCGCAATACGATGAAGCTTTTGCCGCGATGATCGCAAAATAATTATAACCAATTTCATGTTCGGTCTGCAATTAGCCTTAGCTGTTCTCCCCTGCGCTGCCATTGTATATTTAATATACCGGGCCGACTTATACGAAAAAGAAGATGTTTTTCCACTGCTGATTTGTTTCTTATTAGGCGTACTGATCACCTTCCCCCTTTTTGAATTACAGGCCCTTTTCGATCGGCTGGGTTGGTTGGTTAGTGGTACACTAGTCGCTGCCCTGGTATCCTCTTTTATTTTAGTCTCCTTAACCGAGGAGAGCCTCAAATTCCTGACCCTGCGACTCTATCCGTATACACGTTCTTTTTTTAATGAACCAATTGATGGGATCGTCTATTCGACGACCATTGCGATGGGCTTTGCCATGCTGGAGAATATCTTTTATGCCTATCAATACGAACTTTCAACCACCCTGGTGCGTGGAATTACTGCCGTTCCGGCACATGCTTCTTTTGCGGCCATTATGGGCTATTTTGTAGGCCGTGCCCGCTTTAATCCGGCCAAACGAAAGCGATTCTTACTGATGGGGCTCCTGCTGCCCATTGGTATTCACGGGTTGTACGATTTTTTCATCATACAGGAGGTCTATGACGGCCTGATCATCCTTTCGCTGCTCACGCTGAGCATAGCCCTGTTTTTCTCCATCCGTCTGGTCAGAGAGCAGCAGGGGGCTTCTCCCTTTCGGGAAAACGATGCAAAAACTACTAATGAAAGGGAGGAACCGTAACTTTAGCCCCCGAAAAATCGTCTAAGGGTCGTTTGGTAAAGCTATTGAAGCGGGCGAAATTGCTGGTACGGTGGTAATTACTCCATCCGGAATGGCCTTTGTCATCTTGATCTAATATGTCTTAGCACCTAAAACTAAAAATCAGTAGGCTTTCTGTTTGTAAAGGTCGCGCTTTTCTAGTTGAATTATTTTGGGGCCCTCCTTACGCAGGATGGTGACTTGTACCTGTTCGGCGGTATCCAGTTGGTGAAGCACCTGGCAATAATCCAAGTCGGATACGAGCCTGGTGCCCAATTGTATAATTTGGTCCCGCAGCAACAGCCCTGCTGCGCTGGCCGGTGAAGGGGTGGTGAGCGTACTGACCCGGAGGGTGTCGCCACTCATCTCCGTTCCAAAACCAAAGCCCCTGGAAACGATTTGCGGCTTATCCCCGTTCGGTTCAAGGTAAAGGATACCTGCCGACCAGTCAATGGTGACCCGGTAGTTTCTCCAGAAACGAAGGCCCAGCAGGCCATTGGTATTCTTACGTACGCGTAAAACAGCACTGGATAAAAAATCCAGTCCAATTTGTAGGGAGTCGGTTCGCAGGTAATAGACCGTATCCTGCCGGGAGCCGTATAGGCCCGTTCCAGCATTACCATAGCTAATAGCTACCGTATCCTGTACCATGGGTTCAGTGATCTTGTCTTTTAGAATAGTGATGCCATTACCTGATCCGAAATCTACGGTTTGATTCTTGAGTAGTATACTTCCCAAACGAATATTGGTCACGGGCGTGCCCGTGTTTTTACTGCGTATGGGGAGCTGCTCTGCCTGATCCAGCTCAAAATAATCCACACTGGGTGCTACGTGGATCATTTTTTGACGAAAGTCAAACTGCCAAACCGACTTGCGCATCATGTTCGCTCCGATCAATCCGTCAATTTCCATACAATCAAAAATTGGGACGGAGCGGAAATCAGCAATCAGCGCCCCTACTTTCTTATGCTGCAGCGGTCCGATGGTAAACCGATTAGTGATCGCAAAGCTCAGCCGGTCCCGTTTGCCATAAGCATCGCTTACCATGCCGTAGGTATAGGCAGGAATACCCAGGGCTTCCAGCGTACCCTGATCCAATACATTGGGCGCCCCTGTATCCAACAGAAAATTAAAAGACTGGCCATTGACAGAGACGGGCAGGAAAATCATGCCCCACTTTTCGGTGAAGGGAAAGCTGACTTTCTCTTCCAGCCGGAGCACCTTGCCTTTCTTCCAAAGGCTGTTACGCTTAAGGCTAACACAACCAGACAGACAAAGACTGAGGAGTAATAGAAAGGCAATGCGTTTCATACGGCAATTTAAGTTTAGATAATTAATTTACCCACGACCAAATGACACCCTGCCCAAGAGCAGAACGCGCAAGCAGGAGCTTACGCTGAGCAGTCACAAGACCAAATGGCCAAACGACACCCGACCACCCGGTTACCCTTGTACATAAACAATGGCCTTCTCTTCAAAAAAGGGCTCTTCGTAATATTGACTTAGGGGAATGATGTCCACGTAGCTACCCCGGGGTAAGGCCTCGGCTTCCGTATCCAGATCACCGCCTTTCAGGGTGATGAGGCCATTGGGGAAAGCGTGTTTTTCTTTTTTTGAAAGCAGGGGGCTGCTCCACTCAAAGAGTTTGTCGAGGCTGGCCACTGCCCGGCAAATCACAAAATCGAAGCGCTCTTTCATTTCTTCCGCCCTTTTTTGTCGGGCGACCACATTTTTGAGGCCCAGGTCCTCTTTAATGGCCTGTACCACGGTTATCTTTTTACGCGTACCGTCAATGAGCCGGAAATTAGTCTGCGGAAAAAGAATGGCCATGGGTAGGCCCGGTAGTCCACCTCCCGTACCCAGGTCGAGTACATTAGCACCTGCCTGGAAGCGGATAAACTTCGCGATGGCCATGGAATGCAGGATGTGATGGTCATACACATTGTCAATATCCTTGCGAGAGATCACATTGATCTTACTGTTCCACTCTTTGTAGAGTAGCCCCAGCCGTTGGAGCTGTTCGTATTGCAATTCGCTTAAATCCGGGAAATACGCTTTAATCAATTCCATAAAAATCCTTTAGAAATAGGTGGGGGTTAAAAGTTAAAGGCCTGCCATACCGTTTCTTCCGGGATGGGTGCTTCCAGGTGTACTGCTTCCTTACTGACGGGGTGCAGGAAATCCAGCTGCCAGGCGTGCAGGTGGATGGACCGATCATTGTTTTTGCGGCGAAAGCCGTACTTAACATCCCCTTTGATGGGCGCGTTGATCGTGGCTAGTTGCGCACGAATCTGGTGGTGACGCCCGGAGTGTAGTTCAATCTTTAGTAGATGGTAATTGTCAATACTGTCCAGTAATTCGTAAGACAATTCTGCTTTTTTTGCCCCGGCCGTACCCTCTTCTACGGCAAAGGACTTATTAAGTTTTCCGTTTTTCTTCAGAAAGTGGACCAGGGTACCGGAGCTGGGTTCCGGTTTTTCGCCCACCACGGCCAGGTAGGTCTTTTTGATTTTTCGCTCCTGGAATTGGGCATTGATGTCCGCCAGTGCTCCTTTGGTTTTGGCCAGGAGCACCACTCCGCTGGCCGGGCGATCGATGCGGTGGGTGAGATATACCATGCTTTTGGTGTAGATTTGGGCCAGGTCAAGCAGGGCTTTATCTCCCGATTTGTCTTTTACTACGGCCAGTTCGGCTGGTTTGTTGAAGGCAATGTACTGGTTGGTCTTAGCGAGGACCAGGTCCCCGATTACGAGATCAGTCGAGTTCTTCATAGTCGATATATTCCGAGTCATCATCATCCGCCTGAGGATTCTCGTATTGGTTTTGTTGATCAATTGGTGATTGCTGACGTCCCTGTACCTGTTGACGTTTTACTTGTCGGTAGCGGTAATAGAGGTAAAGGCCGGCAATGAGTAAGAGATATTTCATAATATAGGTACTTACGTAAAAGGCAAAAGTAAAGAAGTTTTATCTGCCTTGCCTGATTAGTGCTATAGAAATAGTAGGTATTTGTAGAGATATGGGAGGATGAATCGAATATGCGGCTTAAAACCGACAATATTTTATTAGATTTGCAGTTCAAAAATAAAAGACCACTTTAATGAATACATTTAGAAGAATAAGTACAATTACCGGGTGGCTTGTCTTTGCCATTGCTGCGACGGTTTACTACTTCTCGGCCGAGCGGACGGGTAGCCTTTGGGATTGTGGAGAATTCATTTTAGGTGCTTATAAGTTACAGGTGGTTCACCCGCCGGGTGCGCCTTTGTTTTTGTTGATTGGCCGTATGTTTACCTGGGTGGCGGACTTATTATCCAATGACCTGTCGGACATTGCTTTTGCCATGAATTATATGTCGGGCCTATTGACGGCTATGGCAGCGGCCTTTGGTGCCTGGATTACCATGTCTATGGGGCGCCTTTCTATGGTCGGAAGAGAGGGAACTACCGACACGGGTCAAAATATAGCGCTGGCGGGTGCCGGTTTAGTATCGGGATTAGCGATTGCTTTTTCTACTTCTGTTTGGTTTTCTGCCGTAGAGGGCGAGGTATACGCGATGTCTTTGTTCTTCATGGCACTTAGCCTTTGGGGGAGTGTGCGTTGGTATGTATTACCCGATGAGCCCAAAGCGGACCGGTGGTTATTGTTCGTCGCTTATTCCATGGGCCTGTCCATTGGCGTACACTTACTGAGTTTGCTGGTTATTCCGGCGATTGCTCTGTTATACTACTTCAAGAAATACGAAGATTATACCTTTAAAGGTATGGCTATTGCAGCGGGTATTGGTGTCGTTACTCTGGGGCTGATTCAGTTTCTGATTATTACCGGTATCCCCCGGGTCTGGGCCGCATTCGATATTTTTGCCGTAAATACCTTAGGCTTACCTTTTAATAGTGGTTTAATCTTTACCATTCTGATCGTGGTGGGTATTCTGGCTTTTGGCCTGTATTATGCCCAAAAGAACCAGAATGGTTTGATTCAAAAGATCACAGTGGCGGCCATGCTGATTGTGATTGCCTACACCTCTTATGGGGTCGTGGTGATTCGGGCGAATGCGAATCCACCCATCAATATGAACAAACCCGATGATCCTACTCGCCTGTTACCCTATTTGACCCGGGAGCAGTACGGTGGTCGCGAATTACTGCGTGGACCTCACTTTGAAGGGAATATTACCAATTTCAATTATAAAGATCGGTACGGAAGAGTAGGAGATCGCTACGAAGTAGTCGATCAAAAAGTATCCTACGAATACGATAACCGGGATAAAATGCTCTTCCCAAGGATGAATGATCCTTCGCAGGGACGTCCGGCTATTTACAAGCAATGGATGGGCCTGAACCCCCAGCAGGGACTACCGCCGGGAAGACCCAATCAGTTAGATAATGTAGAATTTATGTGGCGCTACCAGATGAACTGGATGTACTGGCGTTACTTCTTCTGGAATTTTGCCGGAAGGCAGAATGGCCAGCAGGGCTATTACCCCTGGGATAAATCCAAGGGCCACTGGATATCGGGTATCAACTTTCTTGATGAATTTAAATTGGGGAATCAGAGTGAAATTACCCAGGTGATGGCCGAAGACGAATCGAGAAATACCTACTTTTTATTACCCTTCCTCTTTGGTGTTCTGGGCTTGATTTACCAGGCGAAGAAGGGACGAAAAGAGATGTGGGCGCTACTGGCTTTCTTCATCATCACCGGGATTGGTCTGATTATTTATGCAAATCCACCACCCAATGAGCCCCGGGAGCGGGATTATGTATTTGCGGGATCCTTCTTTGTCTACTGTTTCTGGATAGGAATGGGCGTGCTGGCCTTGTTTGATGTCATTCGAGAGCGTGCCAAACTCTCCGGCGTGGTATCGGCTGGTCTGGCCTCGGTGGTTGTATTGATTGCTCCTCTGTTGATGGGCTTCCAGAATTTTGATGACCACAGCCGTATGCACCATACGGGTGCCCGTGACTTTGCATCTAACTTTCTCAATTCCGTAGAAGAAGATGCGATTATATTTACTTACGGCGATAATGATACTTATCCGCTTTGGTATGCCCAGGAGGTAGAGAATATCCGTCCGGACGTTCGCGTCGTTAACTTGAGTCTGATTGCCGTTGACTGGTATATCAATCTCTTACGGCGGAAAGTCAACGAATCCGAACCGGTAAAATTGACCCTGCCCGAAGAAGCTATTCGCGGTAACAAGCGGAATCAGATCTTGATGAATAAGCCCCAAAGCGGAGCACCGCGTTTGACACTGCAGCAATTTATGCAGTTCATCGCGGAAGAACATCCGGTACCGCTACAGGGTGGGCGCATGACAGAGACCTACCTGCCAACGGATCAGGTCTACCTTCCGGTAAATAAGCAGGAAGTGTTAGATGCCGGAGTCGTGCCACTGGCAGACACGGCTAATATCGTACCGCAGATTCCAATTCCACTAACGAATAAGCAATACCTGACTAAGGACGAGATTGCCATTCTGGATATCATTTCTTCCAACCTTTGGGAGCGCCCGATCTATTTCGCGGTGACTACCCGAGTAGATAAAATGATGGGCTTCGATAAATACTGTCAATTGGAGGGCTTGGCCCTGCGATTGGTTCCGGTACGTTCGGAAGGCGATCGTCAATTCGGTTCTATGCTGGGTGCTGGTCGGGTAGATACCGATAAGGTATTGGAGAACGTATACAATAAATTCCGCTGGGGTAACTTTGATCAGCGGGAGTTGTTTGTCGACAATAGTTACGGGCCAAGCGTGCAGTCCCAGCAATTTATGATGATTCGTACCGGAGAAGCGCTGCTACGGGAAGGACGCCAGGAAGAAGCCGTTGAGTTGGCGGATGAATTCTTTAAGCGCTTTCCAAACTATAACTTCCCTTACGATTATCAGACCGCTTATATGCTAACGGTTTATATTCAGGCAGATGCTTATGAAAAGGCGAAGCCATATATGGATATTTTAGCCGATAATCTGGTCGATGAACTGGAGTTTTACGCCTCGGTCAGTCCTAATGTTTTTCGTTCAAGTTATGCTCAACAGCAGTCTTATGCGCGCAATGCTGCCTCTACGCTATTGAGTTTTGCTCAGCAAAATGAGGATCAGGAGGCACTCCAGCGCTACCAGGCACTATTGGGGCCTTATCTGGCTACCCAGCAGAATAACGGAACACAAAACCTGAGAGACTAATGGAAAAGGTAAATAAAGTAGCTATTGGCTGTGATCATGCCGGCTTTCCTTACAAAGACAGCATCAAGCAAATGCTGGAAGAGCAGGGCGTCGAAGTACTGGATTTTGGTACCGACAGCCCCGACTCGGTTGATTATCCGGATTTCGTACATCCCGTGGCCGAAAAGGTAGAAAAAGGGGAAGTTGATTTTGGGATTATCCTCTGTGGTAGCGGGAACGGCGCTAATATGACCGCCAATAAACACCAGGGAGTACGATCTGCCCTGTGCTGGAGTCTGGAGATTACAGAGTTGGCCCGGCAGCATAATAATGCGAATATACTGTCGCTGCCCGTGCGATTCATTTCGGAGCCGCAGGCAGTGCAATACGCCAAAGTATTCTTAAGTACAGAATTTGAAGGGGGACGCCATGAGCGTCGTATCAATAAGATTCCTTGCGGATAAAAGACAGCGCCTATTTGAACTTCGGAGCGCGGTATCGATCATGATCGGTACCGCGCTCTTGTTGTACAAGCCTTACAAATGGAAACCGTGTCTACGCGCCTATCACTTGGAATTGCAAGGATTAATTTGTGCGTCTCCAGGGTTTTCTCGATCTTAATGGAGAAACCGAGGCGAAGCAACCGCCGGGGATATTGAAATATAACTGGCTATGCGGAACTTTTGTCCGGGTATACAGATAGTTAGGTAGCATTAAAATGAAGTTGTTTAAAAACGCCTCACTGAGCCCTTGGCAACACATTGAAAGCCAATACGGCAGCTCTTTTTTCCCTTCGTCCGCCTGAGGCGGATTAACGAAAAGTGGCCCTAAAAGACGTTTTTGACAGCCCAGAAAGGAAACTTTAGACAATTTCATAAAAAGAGAAAACGCTACAACAATTCCTTACAAGCCCGATATAAATCGGCCCAGTCTTTGCGCTCGCGCATGACGGTCTCCAGGTACTCCTGCCATATCATCTTGTCTTGTACGGGATCCTTGATAATGGCGCCATTTAGTCCGGCGGCAATATCATCGGCTTTCAACTGGCCATCACCGAAGTAGGTTGCCAGCGATTGACCATTATTGACCACGGAGATAGCCTCAGCTGCACTCAGCGTACTGCTGGGTGATTTTATTTTTTGTCGTCCATCCTCCGTCTTTCCGGAACGCAGCTCCCGGAAGATGGTCACCAGCCGTTGAATTTCCTGAATGGGAGCTTCGGGAGCCGGAATGTCCAGGGATTTGCCAATGGCTTCTACCCGGTTCTTTACAATTTTCACTTCCTCTTCCAAATTAGCGGGTAGGGGCATGACCACGGTGTTAAAGCGGCGACGCAGAGCGCTGGATAATTCATTGACCCCCTTATCGCGATCATTGGCCGTGGCAATGATATTAAAGCCCTTCTGGGCCTGGATTTCTGTATTGAGTTCCGGAATAGGTAGGATTTTTTCCGAAAGGATGGTAATTAAGGTATCCTGTACATCGGAAGGAATACGGGTTAATTCTTCTATACGGGCGATGGCGCCGTTCTGCATGGCGTGCAGTATGGGACTGGGTACCAGGGCTTTTTCGGAAGGCCCCTTGGCCAGTAGCTCGGCGTAGTTCCAGCCGTAGCGCATGGCATCCTCACTCAGGCCGGCACTCCCCTGTACCAGAAGTTTGGAATTGTTGGTGATGGCCGCACAGAGGTGTTCTGCCAGCCAGGTCTTGGCCGTACCGGGAATACCGACGAGCAATAAGGCGCGATCGGTTACCAGGGTAGCAATGGCTACCTCAATCAGGCGCCGTTCACCAAAGTATTTTGGACTGATGAGCGTACCATCCTCCAGGGTTCCCCCGAGCACATAGGTGGCCACGGCCCAGGGGGATAATTGCCAGTTAGTGGGTCGCGGACGATCATCAATGGCTTTAAGTGCAGCCAATTCTGCCTGGTAGGCATCTTCCGCGTGGGGACGAAGTATTTCTTTTTGCATCCGCTTGGTCGTTGTGTTTTGCACAAAATACAGAATCTAAATTATTCCGATGACTAGATCAAGCATTCCGACGGAGAAAAGATTTTTTTAGCAGTAAGACTAGTTGTGGCTGTTGTTCATTAGGAGCCAAGACCTGGTAAGTTTTTAAAACTTCCGAGGTCTTTTGATCGCCCATCACCTGGGGAATGTGCGGCTTTCCTTTACGGATAGAAATGGTAACGGTATCATCGATGCTACCGATAATCCGGAAACCGACGAAATCCTCAGTGAGACCCACTACTACCCCTTCGGGATGACCATGGAGGGCCCGTGCCTGTCCGCCTCAGGTGGAGATGCAGAACGCTGGTCGGGAAAATCCTTATCTTGACAATGGTAAAGAACTGAATGTCGGAGCGCAGCGGAGATCCCGTTTTGGCATCGGGAAGGAGCTGGGTTTAAGCTGGAGTAGCTACGGAGCGCGGGAGTACGATGCGAGTATTGGGAGGTGGATGGCAGTGGATCCGCTAAGCGAGATTTAATTGGGCAACCTACTTACAATTACGTAGGAAATAATCCTATCAATAGTATTGACCCTAATGGAATGTCGATCTCCGGCGTAAATCAACCAAGTGGTTCTATGCCCGAGGGGTTTTCTTTTCGGGATAGTGAGATTGATTATTATTATGGGACTAGTGCGCAACAGGCGTTTCGTAGTTGGCAATCTGAATATGACAGTTACGAGGAAAGTGGAAAAACTACATTGTCAAAATATACGACAAACGCATTTAATTCAAGTCCAACAGATGATGGTAAATGTGGCTGCGATGGTAAACCGCCATGTCCAGAAGTTCTAATTATGGAGAGTGTCATTCCTATTGGGGGTCTTACCAAATGGCAAAAAATGATTTTCAAAATGGAAGATATGGATGGGCTTTGTTTAATTCAGGTATGGCAATATCTGACGTATTTCTTGTTAAATCTCTTATTGTTGGAGGCGGTAAAATAGTTGTTGGGACTTTTGGGAAAACAGGTGGTCATTCATAGAGTGCAACTCGAGCATGGTTAGGGAGAACAGGACAAGCAAAAAAAAGACAACAGGTGCATCATTGGTTAATACACAGAAATGGTCCTATTGGAAAGAATGTAGATGATGCTATAAAAACCAGCCATGGAGCCTGAAAAATATGCCCAAGGACCCGAGAATACATCAAGCTATTCATGGGAAGGGACCATGGGGAAATCGACAAATTCCATATTTACTTTGGTATGGAACGCCTGATTACGTTAAAGGAGGAGTCGCATACCCTGCAAGGGTTTATGAATATAATTATAGAGAATAAAGTCATGAGCTTATGAAAATGCCGTTAATCTGGATCAACGAACGAGAAAAATCGATGGGAACTTTTCGTAATATCGATGAATTAACCACTGCTACAAGATCAGCTTTTAAAAAGGGAGGTTTTTACGATGGCTTACAATTGGTAACACTCGAGGGTGACAAATATATTGTTCAGGGTGCTAAAAAAGAATACGTTATAAATCAGGGAAGAATAAAAACCTTCCTTTGGAAATTGATTGGAGGAGAACTTTATAGAGTTAAACTTGATCTTTCAGATAGAAGTGAAATAAGTTATTCACTTCTGTTAGCTTCTATTCTTCAAATAGTCGAGAAAGATGAAGAATATTGGGACTCTGACGGACTACTTGAACAATTTAAATCTAAAGCTCGTAATTCAAATTCAATCAAAGAGTTGGTGGAATTGTTAGATGAAAAATATAATGGAGAGTTTCATTAGGAATAAATCCTAGTTGTACGCAAATAAAGAATAATCATGAATTTCGAACAGATTAAAGAAAAAACAAGGCCCTTAATCAACAAGGTTTCAACTGTATCGGAGAAGTCGTTACATCTGGTGAATGACTTGATCGTAATTGAAGATTATGAAAAAGGAGATGTGTTTATCGATAGAGGCAAAAAAAATAACAAGGAATACTTTGTTTTCGAAGGTATTTGCCGGAGCTTTTTATTAAGCCCAGAAGGTGAAGAAGTAACCATATCTTTTTTTCTTGAAGGCAGTGTACTTTCTCCGAATAAAACAAGAACAGCTAATCAAATATCTCACCTTAACTTTCAAGCGCTTACTAAGCTAACAGTTGCTAGTTTAAACGCTGATAAGTTTGAGCAGTTAATGATAAATCACATTGACATACGCGAGTTTGGAAATATGGTTTTACAAAATGAACTCCTTGCAAAAGTTGAGAAAGAAATTGGCCTTGCTTCGCTGAATGCTAAAGAAAGGCTCATTCTTTTTAGAAAAAAATATCACTTTCTGGAAAACCTAATCTCACATGTTGACATTGCCTCCTATCTGGGAATTACAAATATTTCCCTGAGCAGACTCCGAAAAGTACTCATGGAGTAAAATGTCATCCTTTAACAAATGTTAATGGATTTGAAGTCAGTATCATCAATCTTTGCAGAGTACTAAAACAAAGAAAGATGAAAAGTTTATTAAGCACCCTCACGCAAGGATTTAATGTCAGTAAAATTAATCCACATTGGTATCTCGCAATCGGAGTAGCTACCATGGCACTAACTCACATGACCTTTAGTATTGAAGTCATGGCTTGGTTTTCAAGTGTTCCATTTTTAATTTATCTAAGTCTCACACAAGGCTGGAAGTCAAGATTAACATTCTTTTTGGCATTGGTTTTGGCTTGGTCTTTAGTGGTAGCGAAGATTATCAGCGATCCAATACCACTAATTCTGGTCTTCCTCTACTCGATTCCAATTAGTTTATTTCATCTACCTGGTTACCTAATCTGGAGTAGATTTAAAAATCAAAAATACGCGCTGTTTCTATTTCCTGTTATTATGATCATCATGGAATGGATTCAATACACCTTTACACCTCTTGCAAGTTGGGGCGTAGCTGCATATACTATGCACGATAATGTATCACTTATTCAAACAGTATCCTTGTTTGGATTAGCTGGACTGAGCTTTCTGATTTATTGGGTTAATGTCTCAATTGCCAATATTATAATCAAAAGGAAAACCGCTATTTCAACATTTCAGCTTCCGTTAATTATGCTGTTTTGTTTAATTGTGTTTGGCTCCATCCGTTATGACTTTAGCAAAGCCAATGGCACTGACACGGTAACTGTTGCTGCAGTTGGAACAGATTCGGAGGTAAGCGGTTTACCATTGCCTTCTAAGGAAAGTAATGAATGTAATAAAACAGCATTATTTGAACGAACAAAAACAGCATCATACGGTGGTGCTAAAATAATATCTTGGAACGAAGCGGCCTTATTTATAATGCCTGAAGAGGAAAAGGAATGGATTAAATCTATACAGGAACTAGCCATTGAACTCAATATCACTTTGGTGGCTTCTTATGTGACACCCATTTCACAAAATCCCTTTAGGTATGAGAACAAGTATCAGTTTATCAATTCGTCCGGAAGTATTACGCATTCATATCTCAAGCATCAACCTGTACCAGGAGAGCCAGCAGTACAGGGAAAGTCGCCTTTAAAAGTGGTGGATGTAACAGGAACAAAAATCGGGGCTGCAATTTGCTATGATTATGATTTTCCATATCTGGCAAAAGAGTATGGCGAATTAGATGCAGATGTGGTTATTATTCCGTCAAGTGATTGGAGAGGCATTGATCCTGTGCATACGGAAATGGCTGCCTTTAGAGCGGTTGAGCAAGGTCACTCTGTACTTCGTTCAACGCGTTTTGGGCTTTCCGCAGCAGTCACACCATATGGTGAAATGGTTTCACAGATGAGCAGTTTTGATGAAAATGACAAAATCATGTATGCACAATTGCCTGCTAAAGGTGTTACTACATTATACTTCATTATTCAAGATAGTTTTGTTTACCTGTCTATAGGATTTTTGCTATTTTTCATGGTGATTACAGTTCGGTCGAATAGAGGTAAACCGACTATTCAATGAAGTTGTTTAAGAATTCTTGGTGAGATGATTGGTAACGGCTTGGAAGTCAAGACCCATTCGCTCGCACTGCCTCTCTACGGACCGTTGGGTTTAGGCTGTCCTAAAAAAAAGCTCGTTCAGTGTTAGGCTGCGCCTATTTTATCCGTATGGACGCTGGGGTGACGCGCAAAATCCGTCCCCGACCTAAAGACCGGGACAGGTGTGCGAAAACGATACAGTAAAGAAGATGCAAAAGCCCGAAGAACTGAGCGTTCATCGGGCTTTGGTGCTTTTAAGAGTCTTTTGTACAAAATACAGAAATCTACCCAATAAAAAATTCCGGCCCAAACGGACCGGAATCTATAGTTACACACAATGTTGGTGCCTACCGAAGCAGACACCTGTCGATTTAGGATTTTAACCGGGGTTTTCTTTATTAGACGCACTAAGAGAATAGATAGTTGGGATAAAACCTGGTTTTTTTAAAGAGACCCCCGCCGAATCGCTAGAAAGTGTAAAAAGCCTTATCTTTGCCCATCTTTTAGAAAAGAAAATACAAAAATCAGTATGAACGTCTCATTAAACTGGCTGAAAGACTATTTGGATATTGACCTGGACCCCGTAAAAGTGGGGGAAATTCTGACCGAGATTGGTCTGGAAGTGGAAGGAGAGGAACAGGTGGAAAGTATACCGGGGGGCTTGCAAGGGGTCGTGGTCGGTAAAGTAGAAGAATGTGGTAAGCATCCAAATGCAGATCGGCTTTCCGTCACGAAAGTTAATGTCGGTGAGGAGGAATTACTAAATATCGTCTGCGGCGCACCCAATGTGGCCAAAGGACAAAAAGTGCTAGTCGCTACGGTGGGTTCGGTGCTTTATCCTACCGGGAGTGAAGATCCCCTAAAGATTAAGAAAGGGAAGATCCGGGGAGAAGTGTCGGCCGGGATGATTTGCGCAGAGGATGAACTCGGCATCGGCACCAGCCACGAAGGCATCATGGTCTTACCCGAAGCAGCCCCCATCGGACAGGATGCCAAAACCTATCTTAACATTGAGACGGATTACGTTTATGAAATTGGTCTGACCCCCAACCGCTCAGACGCGACTAACCACATTGGGGTGGCCAAAGACCTGGCCGCTGCCCTCAAAATCAATTACAATTTAAAGAGCGGCGTTAAGATGCCGGACGTTAGTGGCTTTCAGGTTGATAACACCGATCATCCCCTTGAAGTAGAAGTACGCAATACGGAGGCTTGTCCGCGGTACGCGGGCGTGACGATCACCAATTTAAAGATCGGTCCTTCTCCAGATTGGCTAAAGAACCGGCTGGAAGTTATCGGTGTGCGCAGCATCAATAATGTGGTAGATACCACCAACTTTATTTTACACGAGCTGGGACAACCGCTACACGCCTTTGACCTGAGTAAGATCGGTGGTAATAAGATTATTGTAGATACCTTGCCTAAAGGCACGGAATTTACGACCCTCGATGAGGTAGAACGTAAGCTGGATGCAGAAGACCTCATGATTTGCGATGGTAACGAAAAGGGAATGTGTATCGGTGGTGTTTTTGGTGGTATTGGCACGGGGGTAACCGATGATACGACCGCTATTTTTCTGGAGTCGGCCCATTTCGACGCGCAGTATATCCGGCGCACGAGTATGCGCCACAATTTGCGTACCGATGCGGCGAAAGTATTCGAAAAGGGTAGTGACCCCCAGGTGGCGATTTACGCCCTTAAGCGGGCCGCGATGCTCTTACAGGAATTGGCCGGTGGCCAGGTGTCTAGCGAAATTGTAGACCTATATCCGGAGCCGATTGCCCCCCAACGGATTGAAGTCAGCTACCAGTACATTAATGACCTGATCGGGGTGGAGATGAGTCACGCCGAGATTCGCGAAATCCTGGAAGCCATGGAAATGGAGGTCATCGAAGATGGGGATACGGCTTTTACCGTATCGGTGCCCACCAACAAAGCGGATGTTTTGCGACCCGCCGATGTGGCCGAGGAAGTGCTGCGCATCTATGGACTCAACCGGGTGCCTATGCCGGGTAGTATCCACACGGCGGTAACGGTTAGCCCCCAGCCAGACCCCGTCATGATGCGTAATAAAATTTCGGATTACCTGGCGGCGAATGGTTTCAACGAAATGATGGCGGTCTCTTTGAGTCAGTCTAAGTACTATAAGGAAATACTGACGAATATTCCGGAGCAGAACCTGGTGTACATCAATAACACCTCAAATGTTCATCTGGATATTATGCGTCCGGAGATGTTATTCAGTGGGCTGGAAGCGATTCTGCATAATCAAAATTATCAGACCTCAGACCTTAAGTTGTTTGAATTGGGCCGTTCCTACCGGCAGGGAGAAGAAAAGATCATCGAGACGGAGCATCTGAGCTTATTCCTTACGGGAGAGCGGTTTAGCGAAAGCTGGATCGACACCGGTAAGGCCAGCACTGATTTTTATACCCTGAAGGCTTACGCCAAAAATGTATTGAGCCGCCTGGGATACGAAGGGTATCAGGAGACGCTTATCCAGGACGAGGTATTCACTTACGGTTTACAATGGCATCGGGGACCACAGGTGCTGGTAGAAATGGGTTTGGTACAGCCCCGGATCAGCAAGGCCATGGACATTAAAAACGAAGTGTTCTATGCGGTCTTTAACTGGTCTTTACTCTTCAAAGGCCTGAAAAAACACAAGGTGCAGTATACGGAGATTAGCAAGTTTCCGACGGTACGTCGCGACCTGGCCCTGGTAATTGACCGCAGGGTTAAATTTACGGATATTGAAGGGATTGCCCGCAAGGTGGCTAAGAAGTTACTCAAAGACATCAACCTGTTCGACGTGTATGAGAACGAAGAGCAGCTGGGCGAGGGTAAGGTGTCATACGCGGTGAGTTTTGTATTCGAAGACCCCACCAAAACGCTGCGGGATAAAGATATCGACAAGGTAATGAATAAATTAATTAAGGATTACGAAGGCAAGCTGGGGGCGGTGATCCGGCGTTAGTGCACTAGATAAAATAGTTTTTTTGGCGAAAGCCGCCCGGAAAAGCTATTTTCACGAAAAAAATTCTTCTGCTCAAAACCAGAGTACTACAATAATTTGTTGTATATTTTGGTTCGTTTAGAAGTATTTCTAGAAGTTGTCTTAAGTTTTCTGCTGAAGGCGAGAAAACAAGATTTTGAGGCTAATTGAGGCAAAAAACGTAAACCATGCAGCGCATAGCTGAGGCTTTTTAACGAAAAGTAGCCTTAAAAGATGTTTTTGATAGCCCAGTGAGAAGACTTTAGACAACTTCCTAAACAAGCTTTAAATACGCAAGACTGCGTATGAATGTATCAGAGAGAATTGAAAATATTGAATTAAAAATAAATCAGTTGGCACTCCAGTTGCGACAATTGCGTCTGGAGAATGTCCGGTTGACTAAACAAAAGGAAGCGTTGGAAGCGGCACTGGAGGACCAAAAAAATAATAACCACCAGCTGCAGCAACAACTGACTCAAGAGCAGCAAGCATTGAGGCAGCAATTGGATAAAGAGGAGCAACAGTCAGCGCAATGGAAATCAGCAATCGAATCCTATACCAAAGAAATCGATCGCTGTATTGACTGGCTTACAAATAATGGATAGATGGACGGTCAGCAGACAAAAAACATTACGGTAGTTATAGCCAATAGACCCTATCCGCTGAAAGTGAAACAGGAAGATGAGGCCGCAATTCGCAAGATCATCAAAGAATTGAACGAACAGGTGAATCGCTTTCAGCTGACTTATGCCAATAAGGATAAACAGGATTGCCTGGCGATGGCCGCCTTAACGAATGCTGTCGATCTGTATAAAACGAAGAAAGATACCGCACAGGACTCCACTATTTCCTCCCAATTAGCTCGTCTCGACCAATTACTTGGTGAATTAACCAGTCAGGAATAACCAGCGTCTCCTCATTATTTAATCTATAAATATCGAGGATATGACACTAACAACGGGTGCTATCATCGGCCTAGTAGCTGGCCTGGTCATTGGCTTTATTGTCGCTCAATTGATCATGCGCAATAGCATAAAGAAGAAGATCGCCGAGATGAATGCCAATACGGACCTGCAAATTAAAGAGGCCCGCCTGACGGCAAAAAGAATCGTCGACGAAGCCGAGACCGAAGCCGAAAAGATCAATAGCCAGGCGGAAGCCAAAAATGAACGAATAAAACAGCGTAAAATTCAGGAGGCAAAAGCTAAATACAGCAAAATGCGCTCCGAATTCGATAAAGAAAAATCCACACACAAGTTGGAATTGAAAGAGATGGGCATCCAGGTCAAAGAGCAGGAAGCTGATCTCAAACAACGAATCGAAAAGTTTGACGAGCGTGTCAAGTGGTTCGAAGCGGAAAAAGAAGAAGTCAAACAGAAAGAATCGGAGCTGGATAGTATCCGTGAGAATCTGGACAAACAGCTCAAAGTAGTCGCTAAGAAAAAAGAACAACTGGATTCTGCTAACGAAGAGCGGATCAAAGAGCTACAAAAAGTAGCCAACCTGAGCGAAGCGGAAGCTACCGAACGCCTACTGGAAGCCGTGCGGGCCAAAGCCGAAACCGACGCCCTGGCCATCGAAAAAGCCTCCGTCGAACGCGCTAAGCAAAACGCCAGCAAGCAGGCTAAAAATATTATTATCAAGACTATTCAGCGCATGTGCGCCGAAACCACGATTGAAAATACCGTTTCTGTCTTTAATCTGGACTCGGACGACCTCAAAGGCCAAATTATCGGCCGGGAGGGACGTAATATCCGGGCTTTGGAGGCGGCGACCGGTGCGGAAATCGTAGTAGATGACACCCCCGAGGCAATTGTGATCTCCAGCTTTGATCCTATCCGCCGGGAAACCTGTCGACTGGCCCTGAAAAAACTGGTAGCCGATGGTCGTATTCACCCCGCACGTATCGAAGAGGTGGTAGCAAAAACGAAAAAGCAACTCAATGAGCAGATCGTAGAAATAGGGGAGCGCACCATCATCGATCTAGATTTACACGGACTCGATCCTTATCTGGTTAAAATGGTAGGACGGATGCGTTACCGTTCTTCTTATGGTCAAAACCTGCTGAAACACTCCATCGAGACGGCACATCTATGTTCGATGATGGCCGCAGAGATTGGTCTTTCACCAAAAGAAATCAAACTGGCCAAACGGGCTGGGCTACTGCACGATATCGGTAAAGTAACCGAAGAGGAAAGCGAATTGTCGCACGCACTGATCGGTATGAAGCTTTGTGAGAAGTTTAAGGAAGACCCACGGGTGATCAACGCCGTAGGGGCACACCACGATGAGGTTGATATGAATAATATCCTCTCGCCGATTATTCAGGCCTGCGATGCCATTTCAGGCGCTCGTCCGGGGGCTCGCCGTGAAATTCTGGAAAGCTACCTCAAGCGGATCGGCGAACTGGAAGAACTGGCGATGGCGCACGATGGGGTACAGAAAGCCTTTGCTATGCAGGCGGGACGTGAACTACGAGTGATTGTGGAAAGTGAAAAAGTATCCGATTCCTTTGCGGACGATTTGTCCTTTATGATTTCCCAAAAGATTCAGGATGAAATGCAGTATCCCGGGCAGATCAAGGTGACGGTGATTCGCGAAAAGCGAGCGGTCTCTTATGCCCGGTAGGCATTATTTAGGTCTAAAGATAAAAAAGAGCTTAGCCGATCCGGCTAAGCTCTTTTTTTAATCAGCTTCTTCTTTCTGCTTTTCTTTTTGCTTTTGTTTCAGCTCTTCCTCTTTCATACCTTCTTTCAATTCCGTTTCTAAGGTAGAGCGAGCCGTGTTGAATTCGCGAATACCGCGGCCGATACCGCGCATCAGCTCAGGAATTTTCTTACCACCAAACAATAAAAGCACTACCGCAAATACTACCAGCATTTCCGGTCCTAAGAAATTAAACAACAATATTGTTTCCATTGATCTTGTTTTTTGCTTCAAGAATTGAAAGGGACAAAAAGTTATAAGCCCAGTGCCTCTCTTCCTTGATCATTTAATTATTCATATAATTGTTCAATATTATCTATATCCTATTTCAGGCCCTTTTGGCTTTCACTGCGTTTTTGGGCCTTGTTGAACCCCAAAATTGCGCTGAACTAAACTTATACATAATATCGAACATATTACTTAACCAAAATAAAGTTACAATTATTTTCTTAATCAGACTTTTAAAAATAGAAAGGTTTAAGGTGGATTGCCAGTTATGACAAAGAAATGTTGTTAAACGGCCTATTTTTTTAGACCAATCTCACGCAGGCGCTCATTAAGGTATTCACCGGCGGTAATGGGCTCATAGGCCAAAGGTCGCTCTTCGGTTACACACTGGTCCAGACAAGTCAGATCTACTTCCATCCTGGGGTGCAGGAAAAAAGGAATCGATAGCCTGGGCAGATGCCACTGCTCGCGGGGCGGATTCACCACCCGGTGGGTCGTCGATTTCAGATAGTTGTTCGTCAGACGCTGTAGCATATCGCCGACATTAATGACGATTTCATTCTCGCCCGGTACGATGGGCAGCCATTCCCCATTGGAATGAATTTGTAGTCCGCCGGCGGAAGCACCAACTAGGAGGGTGATCAGATTGATATCTTCGTGCTGCTCGGCCCGAATGGCACTGGCAGGTTCCCTGGTAATCGGTGGATAGTGAATGGCCCGCAGGATACTATTACCATTTTCGATCCGGGTATCAAAATAGTTTTCTTCCAGGTCGAGATGCAGAGCAATGGCCTTCAGTAGGGCACTCCCAGCTTCCTCAAAAGACTGGTAGAGCTTTTGGGCCAGCGGCAGAAAGGCCGGAATCTCATCGACGGCAACGTTGTCGGGGTAATTCGACTTTAGGGGATGATCACCGAGAACGGTCTGCCCAAACTGATAGAACTCTTTCAGGTCCGCTACATCCGACTGTTTGGCGTGCTCTTTCCCAAAGGAAGTGTAACCACGCTGACCAGCCAGGCCAGCGATTTCATATTTCTTTTTAGTCGCTTCCTCCAGTGCGAAAAAAGCTTTGGAAGTGGTATAAAAATCATCTACCAGTGGTTGGGGGACGCCGTGGTTAACGACACCAACGAAACCTACTTTATGGAAAGCTTTACCGATCTCATCGACGAATGCAGATCTTTGTTTCGCATCGCCTTTAGTGAATTGGGAGAGATCGACAACGGGAATTACTCTTTTACTCATCTCTTGTCATTTTGCTTTCGCGAAAATACAAAGAAAATCACTACCTCGCTTTTTAAGCCGGTACGTTTTCGTGCCCGTAGGGACAATGCCGACATTTACTTCCACAGCAATAGCCCCGCTTCAGGTGATACCATTCGGTCATGACGTAGCGGCCACTTTCGCGATAGAAGTCGATGCCTTCGATCATTTTGCGAGAGGGTTTTGAGTAGAGGCTGGCTACGTCATTGGGCCGTCGCTTTTCTAAAATAGCCTTCGTAATCGTATTGGCCTTCTCTTGTAGTGCCCTGCTGAGACAGTCTGGGCAAAGGCAGGATGCCTGCTCACCCGGAGGTAGTAAAGCCGGATAATCCATACACCAGCAGGGTTGTTCAGACGTCGCCGAACAGGAGAGAGTGGATTGGCATTGTGGGCAAGTCTTGGTCACCTTCTTTCCTTTAGCGTGCGAAATCAGCATTGTTCTTTTGGCTTAAGCCATACGCAACTGAGGAAAACGCATCTTCATCCATTCAAAAGCACCGAACATTACTCCTCCGTAGACCAGTGTTCCTAACAAAAAGTTGCGTTCAAAAGGAATAGCGGCTACCAGGCAGGCCCAAAACCCAGATAGCGTTTGTGGGTACATCGTACTACCTATCCATACTCCGAAGTCGGTAACGATCCAGTGAATAAGGACAATAACCAGACTGGATAGCAGAAATCGGCCGGTCGTTTTTTGCGAAAGCAGGAAATAACCCACCAGCACCATCAAGGCGATGGCACCGTATACAAAACTGGCACCTTCGTAAAGGAAAGTCCAGCTACCGCCCCAGTAGGCAAAGCGACTAATAAAAAGATCGCTAATGAACAGGGCCAGAAGGGGAAAGGCAAAAGCCTTCCAGTTACGGAAATAAGCACCGCCAAATAGGGCCATGGCACCAACGGCAGACAGATTGGCTACCGGGGCAAAGGCCGGGTCGGTACTCAATAGAACGCGGATGCCCGCTATGATAAAGATGAAAAACAAAAGTATACCAAATCGCAGTTGCCTGGCTTTTGCATTGTCGGTCATTGTATCGATATTTTATAGTTTTCAAAAATGAAGGTAAATACGGGTGGTGACACTAGCCGTAAAGGTCGTGAAACTTTTCACCAAATGGTGATACGACAGCCGGATTATTTATCGAAGTTTTGTAAAGTTCTTCCGAATAAAAGTCGTTAATACCGCTTTGATCCGCTAAATTAACCATTTACCGAAGCATTTGCAATAAGTATGACGATCTTTAGTAGTGTAGTGCTTCGGTGAAGAAGACTAGCCTGGCATGTTTTCGAGCTTATCGTGATCCCTGATGTGAATAACCCCGTCAATGATATCGATATAGCCATCCTGTTTAAATTCGGTGAGCATGCGAATCACACTCTCTTTAGCCGTACCTACTATCCGCGCCAGATCATCCCGCAGGATGCTGATCTCGGTTTTGCCCTCTTTCTCACTCAAATAGATGACCGCATCGGCCACGCGTTTGCGCACCGAGTTGTAGGCCAGGTGGAGTAACTGCTCCTCCTGCTCGGTGATATTATTGGCCAGCATTTTGATGAGTTGTGAGGTCACATCGCGGTCGCCGTGTAGTAGCTTCATGAAATCTTCTTTAGGGACTAGACTGATTTCAGTTGGTTCTAAGGCCGCGGCGGATTCGCTGTGCATATCATTTTTAATGAGATCGACGTACCCAAAGAAGTCTCCCGGTTTACAGAGGTTAATGATGTACTCTTTGCCGTATTCATTGGTCTTAAAAAGTTTGACGGTACCCGAATTTACCAGATAAAGGTATCTGGGGAAGTCGCCCTCTTCAAATACGAGATCCCTTTTTTTATAGGTTTTTATTTTGCGGTCATCGGAGAGTTTCCTCAGGGCTTCGTAGCCACGCGCTTCGTTGATAAAAGCGGATAAGCCCTGGGCAGTACCATCAAATTGTTGTTTAAGTTTTTCGCTTTTCTTTAGGCGGGTCTCAATAACGGACAGTAATTCGTCTTTGTAGAAGGGTTTGGCGATGTAATCGTCTGCGCCAAGATTCATGCCACGCCGAAAATCGGCTTTTTCAGCTTTTGCCGTAAGGAAGATAAAAGGAACGGAAGCGGTCTCCGGTTTTTTAGCGATGATATTTAGTACACCGAAACCATCCAGTCGGGGCATCATTACATCACAAAGGATAAGGTCAGGCTGGCTTGACATTGCCTTGTCCACACCTATTTTTCCATCTTCTGCCAGTTCTACCTCGTAGCCATACAATTCTAGGATTTCTTCCAGGTTTTCACGTACTTCTGTATTATCCTCAATAACCAGAATCTTCTTTTTACTCATTATGTCGTTATTAATCTGCTAATGGTATAGTGATATAAAAGGTGGACCCTTCTCCCTGTGTGCTTTCAAAGCTAATTTGTCCTTTAAGGAGGTCAAGATAGCGTTTTACAATGTTAAGGCCAAGTCCTGTGCCTTGAATGTTTTCTACATTATGGGCTCTGAAAAAGCGGGTGAACAGATGTTGCTGTTCTTCCTGAGGGATGCCTATCCCGTAGTCCCGGATCGAGATATTTAGTTTTTGTTCTACTTTGTTCACCCCAAAATCAATAGGCTTTTCAGAGTATTTTATGGCATTACTAAGCAGATTGTAAAGAATATTTTTCAGCATTTTTTTATCGAGTGTAATCTCGACACCTGGTAAATTTTTATTCAGCCGAATGTGCTGATTCGCTTTGAGCATCCCTTGCAGGTCTTCGACGATTTCTGCACAGAATTCGCCCAGATCGAAGCGCGATTCTTTGGGCTGTACTTTACCCTCTTCCAGCTTGCTAAGGGACAGGAAGTCGTTGAGGACACCGGTGAGGTTACTGACGGCAGATTTAATTCGGTTGGTATGGCGCTCTCGTTTATTTTGCTGGATTTCTTCTTTATAGGCTTCAATGAGATCGGCCGAAGACAGTATCGTACTTAGTGGGGTGCGGAATTCGTGAGAAGCCATGGAGACGAAGCGGCTTTTCAGGCGGTTGAGTTCTCTTTCTTTTTCGTAAGCTTTGCGCAGCTGGCGCTCTTTTTCCCGAATGGATTCTTCCGCGAGTGCACGTTCCTCTACCTCATATTCTAATTGCTTGTTGGTCTTGAGTAGCTTGTTGATGGCCAGGGCTAGTTCTTCGGTGCGGTCCGCAACCCGTTGCTCCAATTCGGTATTGAGTTTCTTAATTTCGGCTTCGTATTCCTTTTCTTTAGTGAGATCGTGGAGTATCCCCGTGAATGCTCGATGTTCTCCGTAATCGACTTCGCTAATACTCAGGCGTAGCGGGAATCTGGTACCGTTTTTCTTCTGTCCGATTACCTCCCGGCCAATACCAATAATTTTTGCTTCTCCCGTCCTCAGGTAGTTCCGAATGTAGCTATCGTGCTCCTGTTTGCGGGGGGCAGGCATGAGCATAGACACATTTTGTCCCGTCATTTCGTTAGTCGAATACCCAAAGAGATCAGCTGCGGCCTGATTTACCAACTCCATCGTACCACGTTCGTTGATCAGGATGATACCATCCGTAGCGGTACGAATGACGGCTTCCAGGCGAGCGGCGGCTTTGGCATTAGGGTTGCTGTTGTTGCTAATTGAATCCAATGCTAATGTTTTGTCCTAAATTAAGCATTTTTTAAAGTATTTAAAAAACTTCACAGCATAAATAACGCTGAAAATATTCAAAGAAAACCCTGCATAACAAGAATTATCAAGGGGTAGGGGTGATAAAAGTCATCTTTGGGGAGCCAGAATTAAAAGATCTTGCCAATGATTGTAAGTTTAATAACTTCATAAGCAAGAACAACACAAAGGAAACATTAGCGGCCCAATTTTTTTAAAAAACTACAAAATGACCAATAGTCTAAAAATAGAACCAAGGATGATACGGCTGGAGTTGCTGGGCATTGGCTCAAAGCGATATTTGGCGCTATTGAATGCTCTCCGCTCGGTCTTACAGCGGATGAATCTGGACATTCCGATCAATGAAGTGAAAGAAATCGATAAGATTCTGACCTACGATATTATCGGAATCCCCGCTTTGTGTGTTAATGGTGAGTTCCTTTATCAAAGTGACGTCCCTAGCGAGGAAGAGCTCGAGTTGGCCTTTCAGCAAATTCTGCAACACAAACATCATTAATCCATCCATTCACTTGTCTTCCCCAAAGCATTTGCCTACCTTATAGGTACGCTTTATAAACTGATTTGGAGACGATGAATAAAAAAATTCTTCTTCCTAGCGACTTTTCTGATGAAGCCCTGGCTTCGGCCCTCTACGCCGCGCATTTAAGTAAAGCCTTAAAAATGCCAATTGATATTGTGCACGTGGCGGAAGTAGTTGGCGGCGGCGGCATTTACCAGGAAGGCAGTAAGTTGGTACAAAACAAATTGCGTAAGCAACTCTTTGAGCTTTCGCAAAAAATGGAGGCTGTCGTGGGCGGTGATTTGGAGTTTGATACCTTATTATTACACGGTACGACCACTTCTGCTTTGAGTAATTTGGCCAGTGACTACGCTTTTGTTGTTATGAGTGCTAAAGGAGAAGCCGATTTGGATCGCTTCTTTCTGGGTAGCACTACCAAACATATGGTGCAACAAAACATTGTACCCGTCCTGATTATCCCACCTCGATATAAGTTTTCTACCATTCAGAAGATTGTCTGGGCATTGGACGATGAACACATAGACACTTCCAAACAGATTCACCCCCTTCCACAGATCGCAAGGGCGTTTAACGCTCGCCTGGAAATCTTCCACCACGATGAGGGAGAGGGAGACGAAGGCCTGCGAGTGGATTTGGCTATCTTTTTGGATAATCTGGATTATTCCCTGCATTACGATTTTTCTCCAGGACAAATCACGGAGGTGATTCTCGACTTTGCGGAAAGCGAAGCCGCAGACCTGATCTGCATGATTCATCACAAGCGGCCCTTATTATTGCAGCTTTTCCATCCTAGCAAAACCATTACTAGCATCTCTAAAAGCAAGCGCCCTTTGCTTATCCTTCCCGAAAAAGAAGAAAAAAATAATTAGTGCCCAGCGGAGCACAAGGAACGCCGGTTTTGATAAAAATCAATTCCGGCGTTGATCTTGATCACTTTGACCGGGTGTAAGTATCCCTAGTTTTACTGTAGAGAAAGAACAACAGTATTATAACCTTTAAAATTTTTGCTATGGATACGAATAGACCAGTAAAAGATATTATGACCAAAAACTTGGTTACTGTATATTCCTCAGCTACCGCCAAGGAAGTTAAGAGTATTTTTAATAAATATAGTTTCCATCATTTACCCGTCATTGATCGAGGAGGAAAGTTACTCGGAATTATCAGTAAGGAGGACTTCTCTAAAATAGCCTACGTGCTATCTATGAATACAAGTGGTAAGACCTTCTCCGCTTTAAAGTACCAAAGCCTCGAGGCTAGTGACTTTATGACTAAATATCCTTTGAGCCTTGACCCCGATGATACCGTGGGACTGGCAGCTGATATTTTCATGGCCAACAAGTTCCATGCACTACCCATCGTAGAGGATGACGAACTCTTAGGTCTGGTAACTACCCATGATTTGCTCATGTATAGTTTTGCTTCTCCCATTCAGTCAACGGCGGAAGAAACCTATGAAGAATAAAAAATAGACTTATGGATCGGAATACACCTATCAAGAAAATTATGACCAGGGAGGTGACTAGTATCCGACCTACGGATACGATGGATAAGGTAGACCGTATTTTTAATACGGCCGATATCCATCATCTCCCCGTCATTAGCGAAGAAAGGGTTATCATGGGGATTATCAGTAAGTCGGATTACTACAAAATTCTGCATGGCTTCACCTTATTTAAAGCGCCTGTCAGCAAAACCTACAATGAGGCCGTCCTGCGGTCGCTCCTGGCCAAAGAGGTCATGACCCAACAGGTAGCGACCCTGAGTCCGGACGATACGGTTTCCGTCGCGGCGGATTATTTCAGGGAAAATCGCTTTCACGCCATCCCCATCGTTAATGAAGAGCGTAAACTGGTCGGTATTCTAAGTACCTACGATTTGATCAATAGTATGTTTACGGTCGTGAAGACAGAATAGAAACCTTTATCGTAGATGGTCATGATCGTCTACGCTTATAAGGTGTACTTTTTGGGCTAGGGGTTTTCCACCGTTTATCAACAATGGCCTGTTAGCTTTTTTTATCGTTTAATTCAAAAAAGAGCTTGCAATTCCTATAAATCCGTTTTACCTTTGTATTCCGTCCTTAAACGAAAGGTACGGATTTTTTTCCTCAGGAAGTTTCGGCTTTCTATGAGTGAGAAAGAAAAAAAGATTAAAAAAAGTAAAAAGGGC
>Ga0209938_1000056_pt1 | contig 47425 bp, 34 predicted proteins | sample SalPonR2_C_D1_MG_FD_185708 | JGI IMG/M metagenome (GOLD analysis project Ga0209938, IMG submission 185708) | Salt pond soil microbial communities from South San Francisco under conditions of wetland restoration - Salt Pond MetaG R2_C_D1_MG... ... | reverse complement strand
CCTGCCAGCAGTTGATCGCCGACTGGTCGACCGACGAACTGGCGAAACTCCGCGAGGACGTGTCGCGTGAAGGACTGCGCGCCGAGATCCACGGACGATCGGTGCACAACATCGCGCGCGACCTGCTCGAACTGGCCCGAAACGGGCTGCGCAACCGCAAGCGACTGAACGCCGCCGGCGATGACGAGACCGGCTTTCTCGAGCCGCTGCACGCCACGGTGGAATCCGGCAGGACGCCGGCCGACAAGCTGCTCGAGCTGTACGGCGGTGAATGGAGCGGCTCGCTGGAGCCGCTGTTCCGGACGCGCGCTTATTATTGAAGGGCGGGTCTCCCCAGCCCGTTGCTCATCGGAAAACGACAGGCTGCTCGCCCTGACTCACGATCGGAACGCCGAGAACGAGGACGCGCCGGATGGCGTTTCGATCAGGCGCCCTTCAACGATTCCATGTCGATCACGAAACGATAGCGCACGTCGCTGTTCTGCATGCGCTTGTAGGCTTCGTTGATGTTCTTGATATCGAGCATCTCGATATCGCTGACGATGTCGTGCTCGGCGCAGAAGTCGAGCATTTCCTGGGTTTCCGGCAGGCCGCCGATCAACGAGCCCGAGATGCTGCGGCGTGCGAACACGATCGGGCCGGCCTGCAGCGCGGGCTCGATCGGCTCGAGCAGTCCGACCAGGATCAGCGTGCCGCTTGGCTTCAGCGCATTGACGTAGGGGTTCAGGTCGTGCGGCACGGGTACCGTATCGAGGATGAAGTCGAACCGGCCTGCCGCGGCTTCCATCTGCTCTTCGTCGGTCGAGATGATCATGTCGTGGGCGCCCAGCCGCTCGATTTCCGAGCGCTTGTTCTCCGAACGCGAGAACACCGTGACTTCGGCACCCATGGCCTTCGCGAACTTGATGCCCATGTGGCCCAGGCCACCCATACCGACCACCGCGATCCGGTCCCCGGCCTCGAGCCCGAAGTGCTTCAGCGGCGAATACGTAGTGATGCCGGCACACAGCAATGGCGCAGCGGCGGCCGGATCCAGCGACTCGGGCATCTTCAGGACGAAGCGCTCGGAGACCACGATGCGCTCGGAGTACCCGCCGTGGGTCTTCGTTCCGTCATGCCGGTCCTCTCCCCCATACGTACCGACGAAGCCGTTCAGACAATACTGCTCCAGGCCCTCTTCGCAGGACGCGCACTCGCGGCAGGAATCCACCAGGCAGCCCACGCCGACCCGTTCGCCGACCTTGAATCCGGCCACGTCATCGCCGACCGCGGTCACGGTTCCTACGATTTCGTGCCCCGGCACGATCGGGTACTCGGTCATGCCCCAGTCGTTGAGCACGAAGTGCAGGTCGGAATGGCAGACCCCGCAGTAGTCGATCTCGATCGAGACGTCGTCAGGCCGCGGCTCGCGGCGCTCGATCGTCAGGGGATGGACGCCGGAATCTGCGGATTCGGCGCCGTAGGCGTGGAGGGTCGGCATGGCGGTTCCTTGGCGGGAGAATGCGCGAATCATCGCACGATACGGCGGCGTTCGCCCCGGGGCGATCCGGTCGGAGGTGAAATCGTCGTCGAAATGTGCTGTCATGGACGGCTTCGAGCCTGCAAATGGAGACCACGACCGGTGGCGAGCCCCGAGAGTTCCGACGACCCGACTTCGACCGGCGATCCGATGCCGTTCCTGATCATCAAGACCGGCCAGGCCGTGCCCGAGGCGCGGGCCCTGGGCGGCGACTTCGAGGACTGGTTCAGCGCCGGTCTCGGCCGCGCCCGCTTCGACTACCGGACCGTCCGGGTCGACCACGACGAGCCGCTGCCGTCGCCCGATTCGCTGGCCGGCGCGCTGATCACCGGATCGCCGGCCATGGTCAGCCACCGCGCCGACTGGTCGGAGCGCACCGCCGGTTGGCTGGCCGACGCCCACCGCGCCGGCCTGCCGCTGCTCGGCGTCTGCTACGGCCACCAGCTGCTGGCCCACGCGCTCGGCGGCACGGTCGGTCCGAACCCGGCCGGCCGGCGGATGGGACGAGTCGATGTTCATTCGATCGAACCCGACGACCCGCTGCTCGGTCGATTCGCGCCGAACGAGCACTTCCACGTCAGCCACTCCGAGGCCGTGCTGACTCCCCCCGACGGCGCCCGGATCGTCGGCGTCACCGATCGCGACCCGCACCATGCGCTGCACTTCGGGGGCCACAGCTGGGGGGTCCAGTTCCACCCCGAGTTCGGGCGCGCCATCATGCGCGCCTACCTGCAGGCCCGCGCCGACGTGCTGATCGCGGAGGGCCAGGACCCGGCCGAGCTGGTCCGCGCCGTCTCCGACGACACGGTCGGCCCGGCGGTGCTGGCCCGATTCGGCGGGCTGGTCGAAGCGGTCCGCCGTCCGGCCGCGGCATGATCCGGACCGCCGCGCTCGCGCTGCTGCTGCTGGCCGCGCCGCTGGGCGCGGAGGTCGTTCGCATCACCGACCTGAGCCCGGCCCGGCTGGGCGAGCTGCGCGCCCAGTACGACTTCTGGGGCCTCGATCGCGAGGCCGGTGCCGCGGTGTTCTGGCTGGATCCCGCGGACCGGGCCCGGCTCGAGGCGGCCGGGCTGCGAATCGTCACCGATGTCCAGCGCAATGCCGAACTGGCCGCCTGGAACGCGCTCGACCGCTCCGGCTTCCGGCGCGGCGCCGGCGGCAGCATTCCTGGCTTCGCCTGCTACCGCACCGTGACCCAGACCCATGCCGACCTCGAGGCGCTGGCGGTCCAGCACCCGGACCGCGCCCGCTGGGTCGAGGTCGGTGCAACCTGGCAGCTCGGCAACGGCTCGGCGCCCGGCGACACCATCCAGGCGCTGGTCATCGAGAACCCCGATTCCCCCCACTCACGCGCACCGCTTGTGGTGATGGCCGCGCAGCACGCGCGCGAGCTGGCCACCGCCGAGATCGCGACCCGCTTCGCCGAGCTTCTGGTCGAAAACCCGGCCGACGATCCGGACATCGAGTGGCTGCTGGATCATCGCCAGGTCCACGTGATCGCCCAGCAGAACCCCGACGGCCGTCGGCAGGTCGAGGCCGGCGAGGGGTTCTGGCGCAAGAACCACAATGAAACCGCCTGTCCGAGCACCAACCCGGGCATCGACCTGAACCGCAACAGCACCGTATTCTGGGGCGATTTCTCGTCCGGATCGACCTGCTCGGACGCCTACCGCGGCCCGGTGGTGGCGTCCGAACCCGAGACCCGGGCCATCCAGGACTACCTGGCCACCGTCTTCGCCGACCAGCGGCCGGGCGGCCTCACCACGCCGGCGCCGGACACGGCCGAAGGCCTGTTCATTTCGATCCACTCGTTCGGCGAACTGGTGTTGTTTCCCTGGGAGGGGCTGGGCGGCGGCAACGAGAACAACGCGCCGAATCACGACGGACTTGCGATCCTCGGTCGACGTATGGCCGAGCCGACCGGCTACGACGTCGGCCGCTGGCAGCTGCTGGGACCGGCCGGCGGCACCACCGTCGACTACGCGTACCACGAGTTCGGCGTCGCGGCCTATACCTTCGAGGTGGGCACGACGTTCCAGCAGTCGTGCTCGAGCTTCGAATCGACGATCTGGCCGACCAACCTCGACGCCTTGCTCCTGGCCGTCAAGGCCGCCCGCCGGCCGTATCGCGAACCGGCCGGGCCGTCGATCACCGCGCTCGCCGCGATAACCGACGGCGGCATCCGGCTGACCGGCACCGCCGACGACACGCTGTACTTCCGTGGCAGCGTGACCGAACCGCCGGCCAGCGACCCGATCAGCGACGTCGTCGAGCTGCGCGTGGCCGCCGGCGCACCGGCCGACACGGGTTCGCCGACCTGGGCGTTTCCGATCACCGTACCGGCGACCATCGCGTCGTTCGACGTGACCCTGCCGTCCGGCGCTACACTGCCCGCCAACGGACGCCTGTTCGTGACCGCCATCGACAGCGCGGGCCAGGAAGGCCTGCCGCGGATGGTCCGCGTACCCGTGCCGCTGTTCATCGACGGATTCGAATCATGAAGCGACCGCTGACCGCCCTGCTGCTCGTCACACTCGCCCCCGCCGTGGCCTGGGCCTGCTTCACCAGCGACCGGGCCGCCGTGCTCGGCGTGCTGCACCCGGACATCGAGTTCGAGCACCTGGCCCACACCATGCACGGCCTGGAGCGAATCGACTACCCCTACAAGGGCCCGGCCGGCTGCGTCGATGGGATGTCCGACATCTTCCCGTGCGACGGCATCGAACTGGCCGGCTGGCTCGAGCTCCCCGAGATCGGCGGCGGTTCCGGCTCGGACTCGTGGGGCTGGACCGACCCCGAAACCGGTAGGCGATACGCGCTGATGGGCCGCTCGAACGGCGTCGCGTTCGTCGACATTACCGACCCGGCAGACCCGCTCTATCTGGGCAACCTGCCGCGCCCGCCCGGCGTGGCCACCAGTGTGTGGACCGACATCAAGACCTACGCCGACCATGCCTTCATCGTGGCCGACGACGTCAACAACCACGGCGTCCAGGTGTTCGACCTGACCCGCCTGCGCACCGTCAGCAGTCCGCCGCAGACCTTCTCGATGGACGCCCATTACCTGACCTTCGAATTTCCCAGCGGCGCCGCCGGCACCCATCACGAAGCGCACAACATCGCGATCAACACCGACACCGGGTTCGCCTACACCACCGGCGGCAACACCTGCGGCGGCGGTCTGCACATGATCGACATCCGCGATCCGCGGAACCCGGCCTTCGCCGGCTGTTTCGCGGCCGACGGCTATACCCACGACGTCCAGTGCGTGGTCTACGCCGGCCCGGACAGCCGCCACACCGGGCGCGAGATCTGCTTCGCCAGCAACGAGGACTCGGTCACCGTCGTCGACGTCACCGACAAGGCCGCACCGGCCCAGCTCGGCAAGCACACCTACAACCAGAGCGCCTACACCCACCAGGGCTGGCTGACGCCGGACCAGCGGTACTTCGTCACCGACGACGAAGTCGACGAGTTCCAGTTCAACCTGCCCGGAACGCGCACGCTGGTGTTCGACCTGGCCCGACTCGATTCGGCGCCCGAACCGGCCGCCTACATGGCCGACGGCCCGGCCATCGATCACAACCAGTACGTGATCGGCAACTACACCTTCCAGTCGAACTACCGACGCGGCCTGCGCATCCTGCGGATCGACGACCCGGCCACCGCCGAGCTGACCGAAGTCGCGTACTTCGACACCTATCCGGAAGCCGACGGCAACAGCTTCCAGGGCGCCTGGAACGTGTACCCGTTCTTCGACGACGGCACGGTGCTGGTCTCGGACATCAACCGCGGCCTGTTCGTGCTGCGCGTGACCGCGCCGGAACTGACCCGGCTGTTCGGCGACATCTACGCCGACGGCTACGAGGCCGACGGCAAGTGAACAGCGATTCCAGGCCCACGCTTCGCTTCCTCGGTGCGGCGGGAACCGTCACCGGTTCGAAGTTCCTGCTCGAATACGCCGGCAAGCGGGTTCTGGTCGACTGCGGCCTGTTCCAGGGCTACAAGCAGCTGCGCGAACGCAACTGGAAGACCTTGCCCGTGCCGCTCGACACGATCGATGCAGTGGTGCTGACCCATGCCCATATCGACCACTCCGGCTACCTGCCGGTGCTGGTGCGCGATGGATTCGAGGGCGACATCTTCGCCACGGCCTCGACCCGCGCGCTGTGCCAGTACCTGCTGCCCGATTCGGGGTTCATCCACGAAAAGGACGCCGCGTTCGCCAACCGGCACGGCTTTTCGAAACACCAGCCGGCCCGGCCGCTGTACACCCGCGCCGACGCCGAGCACTGCCTGTACCGATTCCGCGACCAGCCGTTCCATCATGTCTTCGAGCCTGCGCCCGGCATCACCGCCCGGTTCAGCCGGGCCGGACACATTCTCGGCGCGGCCAGCGTCCTGTTCGAGCTCGGCGGCGTGCGCGTGCTGTTCAGCGGCGACCTCGGCCACGGCAGTAACCCGACGATTCCGCCGCCCGAAGCACCGCCCGAATGCGACGTGTTGATGATCGAATCCACCTACGGCAACCGCGACCGCAACAACGGATCGGCCGAGGATACGCTGGCCGGCATTGTCCGCGAAACGGTGGGCCGTGGCGGCTCGGTCATCGTGCCGGCGTTCGCGGTCGGGCGCACCCAGCTGCTGCTCTATTACCTCGAGAAACTGATGCGAGACGGCCGGATTCCGCACGTCCCGGTGTTTCTCGACAGCCCGCTCGCGATCGCGGCGACCGAAGCGTTCGTCGATCACCCCGACGACCATCGATTGACGCCAGAGCAGGCACGGGCGGCGTGCAGCCTGCCGCGCTACGTGCGCGACGTCGAGGAATCCAAGGCGCTGGACGCCGACCCGATGCCGAAGATCATCATCGCCGGTTCCGGCATGGCGACCGGCGGGCGGGTGCTGCACCACCTGAAGGTCTATGCGCCCAATTCGCAGAACACCATCCTGTTCGCCGGCTACCAGGCCGGCGGCACGCGTGGCGCGAAGATGATCGCCGGCGCCGAATCGATCAAGATCCACGGGCAGTACTGGGACGTGAAAGCCGACGTGCACAACCTCGACATGCTGTCGGCCCACGCCGACCGCAACGAGCTGCTCGCCTGGCTGGAGCAGACGCCGCGGCCACCGAAGCAGGTCTACGTGGTTCACGGCGAGGCCGAGGCCGCAGATGCATTCCGCCAGACCATCGAGGAGCGGCTGGGCTGGCCGGCGACGGTGCCGGACCATGGCGAAACGGTGATGCTGGACCGGCGATGAACGACCCAGACCCGCACGAGCGCAGCAACAACCTCCGCGTTCGCTGCCTCGATCTCGACACCCGCGACCGGCCCCTGATCGTGCTGCGCAAGGACTCCCCGGTCTGCCGCGCCGAGGGCTTCGTCTCACACGCCCGCGTTCGCGTCGACAGCCCGCAGCAGAGCGTGGTCGCCACGCTGTACCAAACCGGATCGGAACTGCTGGCACCCGACGAGATCGGCCTGTCGACGGCCGCCTGGAAAGTGCTGCAGGTGCGTGACGGCCAGCAGGTGCATGTCGCCCACCCGCATCCGCTGCGATCGATATCCAGCGTCCGCGGCAAGGTCCACGGCCGGAAGCTCCGGGCCGGCGAGTTCGACGAAATCATGCGCGACATCGTGCGCGGCCGCTACGACGACATCCAGCTGGCGATGCTGCTGACGGCGATCGCGGCCCGCACGCTCGACGACGACGAGCTCTACGGGCTGACCGACGCCATGGTCAACGTCGGCGAGCGATTGCGCTGGGATATGCCGATGCGCATGGACAAGCACTGCGTCGGCGGCCTGCCCGGCAACCGCACCACGCCGCTGGTCGTCGCCATCGTTGCGGCCAACGACCTGGTCATCCCGAAGACCTCGTCGCGGGCGATCACCTCGCCGGCCGGGACCGCCGACACGATGGAAACGCTGGCGCCGGTCAGCCTCAGTCTCGGCCACATGCAGCGCGTCGTCGAGCGCACCGGCGGCTGCGTGGTCTGGGGTGGGTCGGTGGGCCTGAGCCCGGTCGACGACCTGCTGATCCGGGTGGCCAAGGTCATGGACCTGGATGCCGAGGCCCAGCTGGTCGCCTCCGTGTTGTCGAAGAAGGTCGCGGCCGGCTCCACACACGTGGTGCTCGATCTGCCGGTCGGCAGCACGGCCAAGATCCGCAGCCGCGAAGAAGCCGAGCAGCTCGCCCGCCGGCTGTGCACCACCGCCGAACGCTTCGGCATGTCCACCGACATCGTGATCTCCGACGGGCGCCAACCAGTCGGCCGCGGCATCGGCCCGGCGCTCGAAGCCCACGACGTTCTGGCCGTGTTCCAGAACCACGACAACGCTCCGGCCGACCTGCGGCAGCGGGCCGTCCGGCTGGCCGGCATGCTGCTCGAAGCCGGCCAGCGGGCCCCAGCCGGGCAGGGCACCGCGCTGGCCGAGCACACCCTGGATTCCGGTCGTGCCTGGCAACGCTTCCAGGCCATCTGCGAAGCCCAGGGCGGCCTTCGCGAGCCGCCTGTGGCCGAGCGCAGCGAGGCGGTCTGCGCGCCGCACTCCGGCCGGGTCGAGCACATCGACAATCGCCGCCTGGCCCAGGTGGCCAAGCTGGCCGGCGCCCCCGGCGCCCCGGCGGCCGGAATCGAACTGCACGTGCACCTCGACGACGAGGTGAATAGCGGCGATCCGCTCTACACCATCCACGCCGAGACCGACGGCGAGCTCGGCTACGCCCGCGAGTTCGCCGGCAACAATGGTGACATCATCGCGCTGGAGACCGACGCATGAACCGTGCCGTAGTGATCGCGCTGCCCGGCAACGAGGCCCGCGCGAACCGCCTTGCCCACGCAATGCAGGCCGAGCGCATCGGCCTGGTCTACCGCCGCTTTCCCGACGGCGAAAGTTTCCTGCGCATCGACGCCGACCTCGCCGACCGCGACGCGGTCCTGGTCGCCACGCTGGATCGTCCCGACCCGAAGATTCCGCGCCTGCTGTTCGCCGCCGACCTCGCGCGCGACCTCGGCGCGCGTCGAGTGGTGCTGGTTGCGCCGTACCTGCCGTACATGCGCCAGGATCACCGCTTCGACCCGGGCGAGGCGCTGACCTCGGTCAGCTTCGCGAAGCGGATTTCGGCAACCTTCGACGGGCTGGTCACCGTCGACCCGCACCTGCATCGTTATCCCACACTCGATGCGGTCTACACGATTCCCAGCGAGGTTGTCGCCGCCGCGCCGGCGCTGGCCGAATGGATCACCGCGACTGTCGATCGTCCGCTGGTCGTCGGTCCGGACGAAGAAAGCGGGCAGTGGGTGCGGGCGGTGGCCGAAGCGCGCGGCCTTCCATGGAGAGTCATGAGCAAACAGCGCTTCGGCGACCACGATGTCCGCATCGAGGCGCCCGATCTCGACGGCCTCGACGGGCATCACCCGGTGCTGGTCGACGACATCCTGTCTTCCGGTGCGACGCTGGCCGACGCCGCGCGCGTGCTGGCCGAGGCCGGGCTGCCGATCCCGGCCTGCGCCGTGGTTCACGGCCTGTTCGGTGAGCGGGCCCGCGACACGCTGGCCGCGGCCGGGATCGAGACCGTGGTCTGCACCGATTCGGTCGATGCGCAGGAAGCACGAATCGACCTGGCCGAACGGATCGCGCCGGCGGTGCGCACGCTGCTCGACGCGGGCGGCTGAGTCCTGTCTTTCGGCGGCGCGGCTCGGCGCGGGTCAGAAGCGGACGTCCGACCCGCCGGCCGACTCGACGTCCCGCGCGCCGAGCTCCTGGTCGGGAGAGAACAAGAACGGAATCCGGTAGGTTCTCGATGCGTCCGGGTCGTCGGACGCATTCCATTCGACTTCGAGCACATGCAGTCCCGGCGTCAATCCGGTCAGCGGCAGCACGCCGGTCAGACCACGCTGATTCAGATCGCGCCGCTCGGTCGGCAGCAACGTCGCGGGCGCCGTCTGCAGATTCCCGAGCCTGAGGGTCCAGAGGCCACGGAGGCAGTCCACCGGATCGAGTTCGACCGGACACCGATCGTCGAGCACCGGGTTGTCGCGCATCGGATAGTAGGGCAGAAAGACGCGGACGAAGGCGCTTCGCTGCTCGAAGCCGTCGATCGTCGGCACGGGGCGCAGCCGGTCCGGCGCGCCGCGCAGGCTTTCGTAGTGCGCGCTGTCGATGCCGCCCTCGATCGCCTCGTCGCCGAGATACCGGAACTGGTCGGACAGCGTGAACGAGGTCCAGGCCTCGTAGCGCACGAAGCCCAGCGTCACGATGAAGATCGAGCCGGCGGCGGTCAGCAGCGTGAACAGGAACGGCCGCGTGTTGGTCTGTAGCGTCAACTGGACCGGCAGGATCAGCCGCTGCGGCCAGATCCATGCATTGAACCGGATCAGCGCGCGAACGGTGCTGCGGAAGAAGGGCCGTTCGGCCAGGCCGGGGACGCGCTCGCCGAGCACCGCATCCAGGAGCCAGAGCAGGCCGGGGCCGCCGATGAAGGCCGAAAGCATGATCCAGAGCGAGATCTCGCTCAAGCGCTCGGGCTGATCGACCAGTTCGCCGAGTGCCTGGCCGGCCAGCAGGATCCCAAGCATCAGCACGGAAACCCACAGGATGCCCAGCGCGATCATGCTGATCACCGAGAACAGGGCGGACGCCGCGTGATCGGCCGACGCGATCGCGCGGCGCAGGTCCGGCAGGTTGCTGCGGTAATGTTCCCGGGTCATCCGGCCCACGCCGGGCACGCGCTTCCAGACGATGCCGCCGGGATACACCGACCTCAGTCCTACCAGCCCGGCCCAGTAGGCGCGGATCATCAGGTGCACGGCAAAGCAGCCCCCCAGCGCATAGAACAGGCCGGGCAGGATCACCAGCAGGATGTCCACGATCTGCGAACCGGCGAAGGACTGGTGCGAGAAGCGCTGGCTGAAGGTCTCGAACAGCATGCCGGGCAGCGTGAACAACGCCACGGTGGTCAGACCGGAGATGATCAGTTCGATCTCGTCGGTACGGTCGCGCAGCCGCTCGATCCGGTCGAGCTCCTTCGGATCGAGGCCTTCCGGATCGTCCGGTTCCCGGCCGGCGGTCTGGTGCTCGCTCATCGGGATCCCCTGACGGCCGCGATGGCCCCGAAATTGAAGCACTGGAACCAGTCGACGACGGTCTCGAATCCTGCGGTTTCGAGTCGCGCGTGGTGCCGCTCGCGTGTTTCCGGGACCAGCACGTTCTCCAGCGCCTGGCGCTTGCGCGCGATTTCCAGGTCGGAATAGCCCTGGCTGCGCTTGAAGTCGTGGTGGTGGGTGTTCAGCCAGGCCTGGCGGGCCGGCGGCTCGAACGCCAGCTTCTCGGCCAGCACCAGCACCCCGCCGGGACGCAGGCCGGCGTGGATGCGGCGGATCAGCGCATCGCGCCGAGCCACCGGCACGAACTGCAGCGTGAAGTAGACCAGCACCACCGACGCGTTGTCGATCGGCACCTCGAGCAGGTCGGCCTCCAGGACCTCGACCGGGACGCGGGAGTTGTCGGCGGCAATCAGCTCGCGACAGCGCGCCACCATGTCGGGGGCGCGGTCCACGGCGACGATGTCGACGTCGTCGACCTGCACCGCGCGACGCGCCGCCAGCGTGGCCGCGCCCAGCGAACAGCCGAGATCGTAGATGCGGCTGCCCGGCTGCACCGCGCGCCGCACCAGCAGCGGGGTCAGGTCCAGCAGCAGGCGGTAGCCCGGCACCGAGCGCTCGATCATGTCGGGAAAGACCTTGACTACGGCCTCGGAAAATTCGAAGGGCGCCGCGGGCCGATCGTCGCCCCCGGTGCGGTAGATTTCGTCTCGAGCCATGCATGGAAGGCCGGGTGCGGTCCCGGCGTTACGAACCTCCGATGATTGTATGCCCCGAACCGACCCGGCGCCGCGCGACCGGATGAACGGCAACGTCCGCATCGAACGCTTCGGCGCCGCACATGCGGCGGAACTCGACGCGGCGGTGGCCGACGCCACGCGCCCCGGGCGGCACGGCCGCCTGGCCGAGTGGCAGGCCGCGCTCGACGCATTGTCGAATGCCGCCCACGGCTGGCGGATCGACGACGGCGTGCTGGTGGCCGGGGGGCCGCTGGCCGACCCCGGCCCGGGCGGCCGAAGCGCTGCGGGCCTGGTCCCGTGGCGGAAGGGGCCGCTCCGACTGGCCGGAGTGGACATCGACACCGAGTGGCGCTCGGACTGGAAATGGGGTCGCGTCGCACCGCAGGTCGAACTGGCCGGGCGGCATGTGCTCGACATCGGCGGCGGCAACGGCTACTTCGCCTGGCGGATGCTCGCCGCCGGCGCCGCCAGCGTCACGGTCTGCGACCCGACCCTGGTGTTCTGGATGCAACATCGCGCGATCGCCCGGTTGGCCGGGCCGGCGCCGCTGGACTTCCTGCCGTTGCGATTCGAGGACCTGCCGATCGTCGGCGCGTTCGACGCGGTGTTCTCGATGGGGGTGTTGTACCACCGCCGCGATCCGCTCGAACACCTCGACCGGATCCACTCGCAGCTCGTCTCCGGCGGCACGCTGGTGCTCGAGACGCTGATCCTCCCCGGCTCTGGTGACGGCGAGTTCGATCCACCCGACCGCTACGCCAACATGCGCAACGTCCACCGCCTGCCCACCATCCGGCGGCTCGAGCACTGGCTGGAGCGTTCGGGATATTCGAGCATCGAGGTGCGGGACCGGACCTGGACGACGGTCGACGAACAGCGACCGACCGCCTGGATGCCGTTCCATTCCCTTGCCCACGCGCTGGCCGAAGACGGCCGGACCACCGTCGAGGGCCATTCGCCCCCGCTGCGCGCAGTGGTGACCGCGAGTCGTGCATGAAAACCCCGGCCGCGAAGGCCGGGGTCGATCGCGATTCCGAACGTGGCGATCCGCTCCGATCACTCGTGACGAGTGCGGTACCGGGGCCCGGAAACGATCAGTTGCCGGGTCAGCTGCTGAGTTCGACCACGACGTCGGCGTCGAGCTGGCGGCGCTCGAAGAAGGCCGGCGTCATGTCGCCCGTCACGCTGACTCGGTCACCGGTGTCGATCTGCAGGAATCCCTGGTCATCCAGTGGATCGGCCGCCAGATTATCGACGTCGACGGTGAGATTGCTCATCCCGGTATCGATGACGAAATCATCGGCGCCGACCGTGATGACGCGACCGTTGACGATTGTCTCCGACGTGGTAATCGGCTGGGTCATGCCCTGGTTCATTCGGCGCTCGGTGGCTTCGTCGGCGTAGAAGGTCGTATCGAGCTTGTCGACCTGCACGCTCATCGCGTCGATGGTGGTTGTTTCGAGGAAGTCGTCGTCGACCCGGCCCATAACTCGAACCTTGTCGCCTTGCAAGAGCTTGTAGGCATCGGCATCGCGGTCGCCGTCTGCCATTTCGACAGTCACGCTGCCGTCGCCGTACTGGAGTTCGAATTCGTTTCGGTCGACATCGCCCACGGTGCCGCTGATCGAAATCCAGCTGTCGTCCGGCGCGCCGTAGGGCGAAGTCTGGTGGTCACCGTAGCGGTCCATCGATTCGCCGTTCGATTCGGACGCGGAGGTCCTGGTCTTCGTGTCGGTCATGCTGCCGTGCTCGTTCCAGTCTTCGCCGGCCTGCAGCGCGACAGGTGCAGACATGGAGGCAGTGATCGCGGTTGCGAGAATTCGGTTCTGGAGTCTCATTCGAGTCCTCCTGATTCTGTTTGAGTGAACGCAACGCGGAACGCTTTTCGCCCCGCGCCACGAGCAAAGACCTTCCACCGCGCCCCCGGGGTTTCAACCCGTCCCGGCGACTCGAGATCGGGAACCAACGGTTCCACGGTGTAGGGAGAGTGGTTCCACGCCCGGCGCTTGTCGCGGTATTTTTCACTCCGATTTCGTTTCACGCCCCGATGCCGTGTTCCACACCAACCAATGGCACGTGTCCCGTTCACCGGAACGCCGCAGAATGCTCCGCTTGACCACCGCTGATGGACTCGAACATGAAACACTACATCCTCGCCCTGCTGTTGGCCGGCTTGAGCGCCGGCGCGAACCTGATGGCCCAGACCGAAGCTCCCGATGACCCGTATCTCTGGCTCGAAGAGGTCGAAGGCCCGAACGCGCTGGCCTGGGCGCGCGGCCAGAACGAGCTCGCGGTGGCCGAGCTCGAAGCCCATCCGCTGTTCGTACCGATCGAGGAACGGGCGCTCGAGATCCTGACCTCCGAGGATCGCATCGCCTATCCCTCGCTGCAGGGTGGAATGATCTACAACTTCTGGCGCGACGCTGAGCACGTGCGAGGCCTCTGGCGGCGGACCTCGGTCGAGGACTACCGGAGCGGCGATCCGGACTGGGACGTTCTGCTGGATCTCGACGCGCTGGCGGAGCAGGAAGGCGAGAACTGGGTCTGGGCGGGCGCCAATTGCCGCTATCCGGACTACGACCGCTGCCTGGTTTCACTCTCGATCGGCGGTGCCGATGCGTCCGTGACCCGCGAATGGGACATGGAAACCCGCCAGTTCGTCGACGGTGGATTCGCGCTGGAGGAATCGAAGAGCGGGATCAGCTGGCGCGACCGAAATTCCGTGTTCTACGGCCCGGCCTTCACCGAGGACCAGGTGACCGATTCCGGCTATCCGCGAACGGTCCGAATCTGGAACCGCGGCACGCCCGCCTCGGACGCGACCATCGTCTTCGAAGGCGAACGCAGTGACGTGGCCGCACGTGGCCTTCGATTCTGGGATGGCGACACCTACTACGACATGATCGTCCGTGCACCGGGGTTCTTTACCCGGCACTACTACCTCTATCGCGACGGGGAAACGATTCGCCTGAATGTCCCCGACGATGCCGCCCTCACGGGCATGCTCGACGGCCAGGTGCTGATCGAACTGAAATCCGACTGGACCGTGGGTGACACCACCTATGCCCAGGGTAGCCTTGTCGCAGGACCGATCGAAAGCTTCGAGACGAACCGACCCGAGCTGTCGGTGGTCTTCCAGCCCGCCGAACGCGCATCCATCTCCAGCGTCGCGACGACGGAAAACACCGTCCTGGTCAACGTGCTCGACAACGTCGTTTCGACGATGCTTCGATTCACGCATTCCGGTGACCGCTGGCAGCAGGACACGCTGAACGTGCCCGATCTCGGCAGCATCTCCGTGGTCTCGACCGACGACCGTTCCGACCGTTTCTTCTACAACTACACCGGTTTCCTGACACCGTCGACCCTGTTCGAGGCTGATGCCGCCACGGATGTCCATACGGAAGTCCGCGCCGAGCCGGCATGGTTCGACAAGGAAGGCATGAGCGTCGTCCAGCACGAAGCCGTATCGGCCGATGGCGAGCGAATCCCGTATTTCCTCGTCACCCCCGCCGGTTACGAGGCCGATGGACAGAACCCGACCCTGCTTTCGGCCTACGGCGGCTTCGAGGTCTCGCGCACGCCGTTCTATTCGGGCGTGACCGGGTCTGCCTGGCTGGAGCGCGGCGGGGTCTACGTGCTGGCCAATATCCGCGGCGGCGGCGAGTTCGGGCCGAAGTGGCACCAGGCCGCGCTGAAGGAGAATCGTCAGCGCGCCTTCGACGACCTGATCGCGGTCAGCGAGGACCTGATCGAGCGCGGCATCACGTCGCCCGATCACCTCGGCATCCAGGGCGGCAGCAACGGTGGGCTGCTGGTCGGTGCCGTTATGGTCCAGCGCCCGGACCTGTTCGATGCCGTGGTCTGCCAGGTTCCGCTGCTGGACATGAAGCGCTACCACCGACTGCTGGCCGGAGCCAGCTGGATGGCCGAATACGGCGACCCGGACGACCCGGAGCAGTGGGCCTGGATTTCCGAGTATTCGCCTTACCAGAACGTCGCTGCCGATGTCGACTATCCGCGTGCCTTCTTCACCACCTCGACGCGCGACGATCGGGTCCACCCGGCCCACGCCCGCAAGATGGTCGCGAAGATGCGCGACCAGGGTCACGACCTGCTGTACTACGAGAACATCGAGGGCGGCCACGGCGGCGCGGCCAACCTGAAGCAACGGGCCTACCTGAGTGCACTGATCTACGCCTACCTGCACGGCCAGCTGGCCGACCCGGCGAGCGACGACGCCTGAGGTGTTCGAATCGGCCGGCGCGCGCGACGTGCGCCGGCCGGCTCGAATCGACCGATCCGAATCGACCGATCCGAATCGACCGATCCGAATCGATCGATCCGGACCGACTCCAGGGCTCGCGGGCGGTCCGGGCCCGAGCGGCTCCAGCTCGGGCCTTACTGGAACCAGATCACCGCCGCGATCGTCGTGAGCAGCCCGGCCGAGACCGCGCCGACCAGGGCATTCATCGGTGACCTTCGAGCCTGGAGCGCCGCGGCAATACCGAGACCGGCCAGGCCGCAGACGGCGAACAGCACCCAACTGCCTCGGGGCACCGTGTGGAGTCCGGCCCGCCACGCGCCCAGGCTGGCCGCCACCGCGGACACCACGGTCCAGACCAGCAGCATCCCGGCGATCATCCTGGACCGAACGGTTGCGGATCGTTGAATGGTCAAGCCCCGGCGTCGTCGTGGACGACGCAATCGCGCCCGGCCTCCTTCGCGGCGTAAAGCCGCCGATCGGCCCGCTCGCGCAGCTCGGGCAATGTCTCGCCCGTCCGCGGACGGGCGACGCCGAAGCTCATCGTGATGGGAACGGGTCGACCATCGACCTGCAGCGTTTGTAGCGTCCGGCGCACCGCTTCGAGGCCGCGCAGGACGGTGGCCTGGTCCGGCCCCGGCAGCGCCAGCCCGAACTCCTCGCCCCCGACCCGGCCGATGATGCCCTTGTCGCCGAACTCGGTACGCAGCGCCGCGGCGACCTTGCTCAGCACGGCGTCTCCGGTCGCGTGGCCGAAACGATCGTTGACCCGCTTGAAATGGTCGATGTCGCCCAGCACCAGGGCGAAGTTCCGCCGCTTGGCTTCGGCCAGCGAACGGGTCTGCTCGGCCAGCTCGAAGAACCGTGTGTGGTTGCTCAGCGCCGTCAGCGCGTCTCGACGGGACAGGCGCCGGAACCGCCGGCGGTCGCGAACCGCCCGGATCCAGAGCACGAGCAAAAGAGCGACCAGCAGCACCGATCCGACCACCAGGGCGACCCGAAGTTGCGATTGCTGGGCCTGGCTCTGTCGTTCCAGTTCCGCGATCCGCTGCTGCTCGCGCAGACGGATCAGTTCCTGTTCCTTTTCGGCCACCGCGAACTGTACCTGGAGCAGCGCGGTGCGCCGGTCGCGCACCTCGTCGAGGTGCGCCTCGCGCGCGTTCATCGAGGCCAGCATATGCTCGACGGCATCCGAAGGCCGGCCCTGCTCGACGGCCAGCCCCGCGAGCGCCCGATGTGCTTCGGCAACGTATTCGTCGTTGCCGGCCGAGACCAGGTCGGGCAAGGCAGCGCGCAGCAAGCGCTCGGCGGTCTCGGCGTCGTTCTGACCCAGCGCCATCCGCGCCCGGTACAGCCGGGCGGCGGACAGGCCACTGCGATAGCCGTGCTCTTCCATCAGCGCTATGGCGCGTTCGAGGCGCGGCCCCGCTTCGTCGTAGCGCCCCGCGGCTTGAAGCAGGTCGCCATAGCCGTATTCCACCGTCCCCAGCAGCATTTCATCGCCGGATTCGGCGCAGACCTCGATGCCGGACCGGTAATGGCGTCGGGCTCCATCGAAATCGTCCATGCGCTTGTAGACGAAGGCCAGGCGCTGGTGTGCAGCGCACTCCTCCCTGAGTTGACCGTTGCGCTGCGCGATTCGCAACGCCTTCTGGCCGAACGCCAGCGCGTCGGTCGGCTCTTCGGTCAATGCATAGATATAGGCGGCAACGCTGAACAGGTTGACCGCATAGGGTTCCAGCGTCGGGTCCTCGAGCAGCTCCAGTGCCGCACGGAGATGACGGAAGGTGGTCTCGAACTGGCGCGCGATGTACCCGACGTTGGCTGCGCGGGCATGCGCAACGAGACGCTGGGCGGGATCCAGATCGCGCCGGAGCAGCGCCTGGACCGTGGCCAGCGAGGCGGCCATCTGCCCGTCCAGTGCCTGGTTCCGGCTTTCCAGCATCATGAAGGTCACGATCTGGTCGTCGTCGGCCAGGTCGAGGTGCGGGCGAAGCTCGTCCAGCACCGCCTGGGAGGCCGGCCACGGCGCTTCGATGTTCAGCTGCTCCGCCTCGGCCAGGCGCGCAGCGAAACGCTCGGCATCCATCGCGGTCGCCGGCTGCGCGACCATCAGTGCCATCGTCAGCAAGACACCCCGCGCAAACGCGTGAAGCGCCCTGATGACCGTTTTCGATGGCGTTGATGGCGGCAACATGACCGCACCCCCGAATTCGAAGCCCGCCCGAGTATACGGGCCGAGCGGCGCCGAGGCGAATCCGGTCAGCGCACCCTGTCGGTATAGCTCGGCGTGCGAAGCACCGCGTTGAGCAGCAGCAGGTTCAGGCCGTCGAGGTACGAGCGCACCGACGGATCCTCGGTGAACGCGACGATGCGGCCTCGGCCGTGCGGCTGGTCGACGACGAACGGCTTGTAGGCGAGCTGCCGGCGGTTCTCGTCCCACAGGTAGCCGGCTACGCGCAGCTCGTCCGGACCGGCAAACCGGACCACGTTGCGTCCGCGATCACGTGTGATCGGGCGGAACACGCGGTCACCCCGGACCAGCACGTTCAACGAAGGGGCGATCCCGGCGGCCAGCCAGTGTTCGGGATCGACGTCGGCCCGGACCAGCACGCCGGCAACCGAATCCGGTGCCTCCGAGGCAGGCTGCGCGGCGCGTTCGAAATCGTCGACCGTCTCGAGCTCGGTTCCGCGGACCCGGTCGTCACTGTCGTCCGGCGATTCGGCGTCTTCGTCGGTCGCCGCGTCCCGCAGCTGATCCTCGGCGCGCAAGGCGAGCAGGTCGACGTCGGGATCGGCCGCCCACTCGGTTGCACCGGCCAGCGTGATCAGCACGCCGCCATCGTCGATCCAGTCGGCCAGGTGATCACGGCCGGCCTGGCCGAGCACGCGGGCGTAACCGCCCCAGCGCGACGTGTCGTCGGGAAGGATCACGACGTCGAAGCGATCGAGCGGCGCATCGCGCAGGGTGGCGGTGCGGATCGGCGTGACCGGAACCCCGAATCGCCGCTCCAGTACGTAGCGAACCGCGCCCGGAGCATAGATGTCGGTCGGGGCGTCCCAGGCCAGCGCCACGCGGGGCGCGTGCAGGCGGCGGACCGTCATGCTGCCGAGGTTGGGGCCGTCGGAGACCCAGGTGTCGTCGACACCGATCACGATCGCGCCGGTGCGCTCGGCCAGCGCATCCAGCGCTGCTACGCCGCCGTCCGGCAGGGCCGCCGAAGGAAGGATCAATGATCCGGACGGCCAGGAACGTCCGGCATGTTCGAACGGTTCTTCATTGGACTGCACGAACAGGCCGTCCTGCAGCGCGCCGGCCAGAAAGGCGCCGGTCGCCTGCGAACCGCCGGCGACCAGGTACACCACCGCGTCGTCCGGACCCGTGCGGCGACCGGCGGGCAGGGCGCCGGGGGCCACGAGCCGTTCGTCGTCGATCGCGATCGGTCGGCGGCAGCTCGGCACCTCGAGATTGAACATGGCCGGCAGCGACCAGGCGGTGACGTCGTAGATCTCGTCGCGGCGATCCTGGGCGCGGAGGCGCTCCTGCTCCTCGGCAAACGGCTCGGGCAGTTCGATGTCGTCGTCGAGCAGCACCCGGAGCTTGCGATAGGCCGGCTGCGCGGCGGGGATGACGTAGCTGCCGGGCGCCAGGTCGCGGCCGCACTCGGCGCGCTCGGTTTCCAGCACATGGACGTCGGCGCCGTGGCGGGCCAGCAACGCGGCCAGCCGGTCGGCCCCACGCTGGTCGCGCTGGGTCGGAATGACCCAGGCGCCCGGTCCTTCGGCGCGGGCTTCGGCCACGGCCGAGGCGCGGTACTCGGCGAAGTCGCGCCACAGCTGCTCCCGATTCCGGGCCACGGTTTCGGCCGTGGCCAGCAGAGCGATGGCATAGCGCTCGATGGATTCGGCGTAGTCCCATTCGGTGGCGTCGCGCCGCCGCATCGTGAGCCCGCGTACCGAAGCCTGCTCATAGGTCATGGCCACCGCCCCGTAGTACGAAGGCCAGCTGGCCCCGTAGCCGGGATAGAAGGCATCGAAGATTTCGCGAGTGAAGTAAGGCAGGCCGAGCCGATCGAACCAGCGCGCGTTGTTGCGGCCGAAGCGTTCGAGCGAGGCCCGCTGGGCCTCGACCAGCAGCGGATTGTACGGGACGGCCTCGGGGGCGAAGAAGAAGGTCGTGTCCGGCCCCATCTCGTGGGCGTCGACGAAGGCCAGCGGATACCACTCCAGCAGGGCATCGACGCGGCCGATCGTTTCGGGCTGCGTAATCGCCAACCAGTCCCGGTTGAGGTCGAACAGGTAGTGGTTGACCCGGCCGGACGGCCAGGGCTCGTCGTGCTCGGCGGCCAGCCGGTCGGCCAGCGGCTCCAGGCCCAGCTCGGCCTCGAAGCGCTGCACGAAGCGGGCCCGGCCGTCGGGGTTCTGGATCGGATCGATGAAGACCAGGGTCTCGGCGAGGATCGACTCGACCACGGGATCGTCCTCGGCGCTCAGCAGATGGTGGGCCACCAGGAGCGCCGCGTCGGCCGGCGCGATTTCGTTGCCGTGGACCGAGTGCGAAAGCCAGACCGTGCCGGGCAGCCGATCGAGCGCGGCTTCGAGGCGTTCGGCCGAATGGCGATCAGGCCGCGCCACGGCCTGGATATCGTCGCGAATGGCATCGAGCCGCTGGATGCGCTCCGGCGTACCGATCACCACGTAGTACAGGTCACGGCCCTGCCAGCTGGTCGCGTACGTAACCTTCCGGGTGCGCTCGGGAAACGCCTCGACCAGTTGCCGGAACGCCCGCTCCAGCTCGGCCGGATCACTGATCGCCGAGCCCATCGGATACCCGAGCAGCTGATCCAGTTGCGGCGCGTTTTCGGACGGCAGATGACCCGCGCGGAATTCGATGTCGGGTTGCAGCGATTCGGCGTGAACGGGCGAGGTCAGCGGCAGTGCCGCGAAGGCGAGCAGGACGATCGAGGTGACCAGAATACGCATGAGGATCTCTTTCCGGAGTCGGTGCAGGAGCATAGCCGAGCTGCGGCAAAAGCGGGGTCGTTCGCGTGGCGATTCGCCCTGAATGCGATTCATGTCACACCCTCTGCCAGTCAATGAGATGCGGGCGGGGTTACAGGACTCTCTCGAAACCAGGGAAGGGACGCGGTGTACGTGGGGCCTGCCCGGCGCTTCGGCGCCGGGCTTCTTTCTGCCGCCCCGGTGTCCGGCGGAACACGGCGGAAATTCACGCGAGGCGTTGCATTCGCGGGATTTTTGCGCTATAAAAGGCGGCTCTGATTTTTCAGGCGGTTCGCACACGCGCCCGCATCGACCCAACATTCGGAAATCGTCATGTCCAGAGTCTGCCAGGTGACCGGCAAGCGCCCGATGGTCGGGAACAATGTTTCCCACGCCAACAACAAGACCAAGAAGCGCTCGCTGCCGAACCTCCACAGTCATCGTTTCTGGTCCCCGGCCGAGAACCGCTGGATCAAGCTCCGCGTCTCGACCAAGGGCCTTCGTATCATCGACAAGAAAGGCATCGACAACGTGCTCGCCGAGCTGCGTGCGTCGGGCCAGAAGTACTAAAGGAGATTCGTCATGGCCGGTAGCGCTCGCGACAAGATCAAGCTCGTCTCCTCCGCCGGGACGGGTCACTACTACACGACCGACAAGCAGAAGAAGAACACTCCGCACAAGCTGGAGTTCAAGAAGTACGACCCGGTCGTGCGCAAGCACGTGATGTACAAGGAAGCCAAGATCAAGTAACCGGCTCCTGCATCCTGCTGCACCCATCCAGAACGCCCGGCCTCGCCGGGCGTTCTGCGTTTCCGGAACTCTTCGAGCAGAATGCTCGTGTCCACAGATGAACACGGATGGGCAGAGATGAAAACGACGCACACGGGGCGAGTCCTCGGCCACGAAACGAATGCCCGGCTCATCTTGTCTTTTCTGTGCGGAAGAGCCGAAAAAAGATAACGTCCTCTCCGCCGAATTCGCCGTGTGAACCGCAAAGGGGTTGGCCGCGCCGCCCCATCCGCTTTTATTCGCTTGTTTCCTCGTTCCTCTGTCGACAACGGGGTTTTTCCACCGATCCCGCTCGCGCGATTAGACCAGCCCCCGTTCGGCCAGCGAGACGACCTCGGAGTCGCCGACGATGAAATGATCCAGAAGGCGGATGTCGACCAGCGCGAGCGCGTCGCGCAGTCGGCGGGTGATCGCCAGATCGGCCTGACTCGGCTCGGCCACGCCGGATGGGTGGTTGTGCGCGATGATGATGGCCGCGGCCTTGTGACCCAGTGCAGTCTCGACGACCACCCGGGGGTGGACGTGCGCGGCATCGATGGTGCCGTGGAACAGGACGCGAAAGGCGATCACCCGGTGGCGGGTGTCGAGCAACAGCGCACAGAAGGCCTCGTGGGGGCGATGACGAAGTTCGGCGCGCAGGAACCGGCGCGTGGCGTCCGGGCTGGTCAGCGCGTCGCCGCGAGTCAGCCGGGCGCGCAGGTGACGACGAGCCAGCGCAATGGCAGCCTGGAGCTGAGCGACCTTGGCCGGACCCAGCCCGGGCTCTTCGGTCAGGCGATCCGGCGGCGCCTCGAGCAGGCCGCGCAGACCGTCGAACCGGGCCAGTAATCGCCGGGCCAGATCCAGCGCCGAACACCCTCGGGTCCCGGTGCGCAACAGGATGGCCAGCAGTTCGGCGTCGCTGAGTGCGTCCGGGCCTTCGGACATCAGGCGTTCCCGCGGTCGTTCTCCAGTGGGCCAGTCGTGGATTCGCATACAATCGAGTTCTCTTCGGGTCGGACTGGGCCAGCGTGCGCCCTCGCCGCGGTCCGCGCCATCGGAAATCGTCCCGAAATCGGGTAGGACATTGACCGAATCCTCGCGACAAGCCACCCAGGACACCGATATCGCGGCGCGCCGCCCGCGCCGCGTACTGGTCGGCGTGAGCGGGGGTATCGCGGCCTACAAGAGCGCCGAACTGATTCGCCGACTGCGCGAGCGGGGCGCCGAGGTCCGCGTGGTCATGACCGCGGGGGCGCAGGCCTTCATCACGCCACTGACGCTGCAGGCCGTCAGCGGCCACCGGGTCTACACCGAGCTGCTCGATGCCGACGCTGAAGCCGGCATGGGCCACATCGAGCTTGCGCGCTGGGCCGACGACATCCTCGTCGCGCCGGCCACCGCCGACCTGATCGGGCGCGCGGCGAACGGGCTGGCCGATGACCTGCTGACCACGCTGCTGCTGGCGACCGAAGCCCGGGTCTGGATGGCCCCGGCGATGAACCGCGTGATGTGGGCCCACGCCGCGGTGCGCGAGAACTCCGAGCGTCTGCGCGCGCGGGGGGTCCGGCTGCTGGGACCGGGCACCGGCGACCAGGCCTGCGGCGAAACCGGGGCCGGCCGGATGCTGGAACCCGACGAGCTGGCAGCTGCGGTACTCGATGCGGCGTCGATGCATGCCGCCGAGGCCGGACCCCTGAACGGCCTGCGCTTCGTCGTCACGGCAGGTCCGACCCACGAACCGCTGGATCCGGTCCGGTTCCTCGGCAACCGATCGTCGGGAACGATGGGCTTCGCGGTGGCCGCAGCGCTGGTCGCTGCCGGTGCGCGAGTCGTACTGGTGGCCGGACCGGTCGATCGAGCCGCGCCGGCCGGCGTCGAGCGGGTCGACGTGACCACCGCCGAGCAGATGCACGCTGCGGTGTTCCAGGCCCTGCCCGCCGACGGGTTCGTCGGTGTCGCTGCAGTGGCCGATTTCCGGCCGGCCGGTCGAGCGTCCTCCAAGATCAAGAAGGACGGCCGGCCCCGCACGCTCGAGCTGGTCCCCAACCCGGACATCCTGGCCGACGTCGCCAGCCACGAACCGCGCCCGTTCACGGTCGGTTTCGCCGCCGAGACCGACGCGGTGGAAGCCGGGGCCCGCGCCAAGCTGGCCGCGAAGCGCCTGGACCTGATCGCCGCCAATATCGTCGGCGACGGTCGCGGGTTCGGCGAGCGCGAAAGCGCGCTGCACGTCATTGCCGCGGACCGCGACTGGCAACTACCGGCTGCATCGAAATCCCGACTGGCCGAACAATTGGTCGATGTCATCATCGAACGCATGGAGGCTTTCCGTTGATCCCACTCGATGTCCGTCTGCTCGACGCCCGCTTCGGCAACGAATGGCCGATGCCGGAGTACGCCACCAGCGGCTCGGCCGGCATGGATCTGCGGGCTGCCCTCGACGAGCCGATCGTTCTGGCGCCGGGCGACGCTGAATTGGTGCCCTCCGGGCTGGCGATTCATCTGGCCGATCCCGGACTGGCGGCCCTGCTGCTGCCGCGCTCGGGCCTGGGCCACAAGCAGGGCCTGGTACTCGGCAACCTGGTCGGCCTGATCGACAGCGACTACCAGGGCCCGGTCAGGATTTCCTGCTGGAACCGGGGCCGCGAACCGATCCGGATCGAACCGGGACAGCGGATCGCGCAGCTTGTAGTCGTCCCCGTGGTGCAGGTTACACTTCGTACGGTGAAGTCCTTCGAGGCAAGCGAGCGCGCCGAGGGCGGATTCGGTCATACGGGGGTATCGTGACGGGAACAATGACTGCGCGAGGGGGATGGAAACGAAGTCCTGTCGGCGGCATCGCGCCCCGACTGCTGAGCCTGCTGGTCCTGGCGGCCGGCATTGCCGTCGTGATCATCGGCGGCACGCTGTTGTGGAACTCCCTCGACGCGAACCGCGACCAACAGCAGGCGCAGACCGAGGCCCGGCAACAAGCCGCCGAACTGGAGGCGGGCATTCGCACGCTGCGCGAGGGCCTGGTCGACGAATCGGTCGCCGAGGTCGCCCGGCGCATGCAACAGGGCGAGGCCGGCCGCGAAGACCTGATCCGGGCCCTGCGCGAGGCCGGCATCCGCAACGTGCTGTACCTGGTCAACGCGACCGAGCCGTTCGAACTGGTCGATCTTGGCCAGCTGCCCGGCGGCGGGTTCGCGGCGCTCAGCATGATCATCGAGGCCGGCGAACAGGGCCGCGTTCCGGCCCAGGCGCACTTTGCCGGGACACCCGACGAATATCTCGCCGTGGCCGCGCCGCTGGCCGAAGAGACGGAACCGCGCAGCGTTCTCTGGGTGGCGCTACCGATCTCGATGCTGGCCAACCAGCTCGAACGGCCGGCGTCGGTCGATGGCATGGTCCTGCGCCAGCGCGATGGGGCCGAACCGATCACGCTCCAGACGCTCGGCGTCGGCGTGCCGGCCGATGCGCCGAGCGTTGCGATCGAAGGCACGGAATTCGAACTGGCGTGGAATCGCCGCCAGTTCATCGGACCGATGAGCCTCGGCCAGCTGATCGGAGTGTTCACCGCCGGCCTGCTGCTGGTCGCGCTCGGCGTACTGCGCCTGCGCGATACCTCGGCCTGGGCGCTGACCGGCCCCGGTCGGTTCGGCCGCAAGTCCGGGCCGGCCGACGCCTCGCCGGTCGAATCGGCCGAGCCCGTCCCGGCGCCCGCGCCGCCACCACAGGCCGAAGCGGCCCTCGAGGCCGAACCCGAACCCGCCGACCGCGCCCCGACCGACGAACGAGACGCCGAACCGGCGCCAGAGCCACCAGAGCTGACCGCCGATGGCGAGCCGCGTCGCGCCTCGACCGATGTCCGCGAACTCGACGCCAGCGACCTGGGCAGCTTCACCACCGAACACGACGCCGGCGGTGACGCGGACGAAAGCTCGACCGCCGATATACGGCAAGGGGAAGACGAATCGACCCCGCCTGCCGGACCCGCCGATATTCCGCGACCCGAAGACGACGAGGATGAGCAGGAAGCGATCGGTGCGATGCTGCGCTCGCTGATGGATGAAACCGACGAAGCGGTGGCCAAGTCGGAGTCGCTCGACATCCCGGTCGAAACCGAGGATCCCGGTCCGAGCGGAGAACAGCCGCCGGCCCACGATACTGCCGGCCCCGAGCCGAAGGCCCCGGACGGGTCCGTCGCGTTCGTGCCCGACGCCTCGATCTTCCGGGCCTACGACATCCGCGGCGTGGTCGGCGAGACCCTGAACGAAGACGTGGCCGAAGCGATCGGACAGGCGATCGGCTCCGAGGCCCGAGATCGCAAGCTGACCCGGATCGCGGTCGCACGTGACGGGCGCCTGTCGGGCGCCCAGATGCTGGCGGCGTTGAGCCGGGGCCTGATGAGCACCGGGCTCGAAGTCGTCGACGTGGGCGCGGTACCGACCCCGGTACTCTACTTCGCCGCCCAGGATATCGGTGGCGGCTCCGGCGTCATGGTGACCGGAAGCCACAATCCGCCGGACTACAACGGTTTCAAGATCGTGCTCGGCGGCGAGACCCTGGCCGGCGATGCGATTACCGCACTGCACACGCGGCTGGCCGAGGGCCGGCTGGTCCGTGGAGAGGGCCAGACGCACGAGGCGCGGATCAACAGCCAGTACATCGAACGGATCGCCTCCGACATCCAGCTCGAAAAGCCGCTGAAAGTCGTGGCCGACTGCGGCAACGGCATCGCCGGCGCCATCGCGCCGCGTCTGCTCGAATCGATCGGCGCCGACGTGATCCCCCTGTATGCCGAGGTCGACGGATCGTTCCCCAACCATCACCCCGACCCCGGCGACCCGACGACGCTGGAAGACCTGCGGCTGTGCGTGCGCAATTTCGAAGCCGATGTCGGCGTGGCCTTCGACGGCGACGGCGACCGGCTCGGAGTGGTCGGCCCGGACGGCGAGATCATCTATCCGGATCGACTGATGATGCTGTTCGCGCGCGACGTGCTGTCCCGCGTGCCCGGCGGCGAGGTCATCTACGACGTGAAGTGCTCCAGCCTGCTGGCCGGAGAGATCGAGGAGGCCGGCGGCACGCCGGTCATGGGCCGGACCGGGCATTCGTTCATCAAGGCCGAGTTGAAACGTCGCCAGGCACCGCTGGCCGGCGAAATGAGCGGTCACTTCTTCTTCGCCGAACGCTGGCTGGGTTTCGATGACGGCCTGTATTCGGCCGCGCGTCTGCTCGAGATCCTGGCCGCCGACCCCCGGGCGACCGGGCAGGTGTTCGGCAGTCTGCCGAAGGCAGAAAGTACCCCCGAGATCAAGGTTCCGATGAAGGAAGGCGAACCCCACGCCTTCGTCGAGCACTTCCAGGAGAAGGCCGAATTCGAAGGGGCGACGGTCAACACCATCGACGGCGTTCGAGCCGACTTCAGCGACGGCTTCGGGCTGGTGCGAGCGTCGAACACCACGCCGGTACTGGTCCTCCGCTTCGAAGGCACGACCAAGGACGCGCTGGCGCGGATCCAGGCGACCTTCCGCGAAGCGATGCTGGCGGTCCATCCCTCGTTGAACCTGCCGTTCTGACACGAGCCGGACCGGGCCGCCGGCCCGTGCGGCCCGGTCCGGGCGGTATACTCCGGAGCTTGCTTCGAACGGGCTCCTCGACGTGAATTTCCAGGATTTCATCCGGGCGCTGGACGACTACTGGGCGCGCCAGGGTTGCGTGCTGACCGCTCCGCTCGACCTCGAGGTCGGCGCAGGTACGTTTCATCCAGCGACCTTTCTCCGGTCGATCGGCCCCGAGCCGTGGAATGCCGCCTACATCCAGCCGTGCAGGCGGCCGACCGACGGCCGCTACGGCGAGAACCCGAACCGCCTGCAGCACTATTACCAGTACCAGGTGGTAATGAAACCCTCGCCGCTGGACTTCCAGGAACTCTATCTCGGTTCGCTGGACGCGGTCGGCATCGACCCGACCGTCCACGACATCCGGTTCGTCGAGGACAACTGGGAATCGCCCACGCTGGGCGCCTGGGGACTGGGTTGGGAAGTCTGGCTGAACGGGATGGAAGTCACCCAGTTCACCTATTTCCAGCAGGCCGGCGGACTGGAATGCCGCCCGGTAATGGGCGAGATCACCTACGGGCTGGAGCGGCTGGCGATGTACCTGCAGGGCGTCGACAGCGTATTCGACCTGGTCTGGACGGATGGCCCCAACGGAGCCGTGACCTACCGCGACGTCTACCACCAGAACGAAGTCGAGCAATCGACCTACAACTTCGAGAAAGCCGACGTCGACGGGTTGTTCGCGCTGTTCGACCGGCTCGAGGCCGAGGCGCGCACGCTGGTCGAGGACGGGCTGCCGCTGCCGGCCTATGACCAGGTGCTCAAGGCCTCGCACACCTTCAACATGCTGGATGCCCGGCAGGCGATCTCGGTCAGCGAACGACAGCGTTACATCCTGCGCATCCGGGACCTGTCGCGCCAGGTCGCCGAAGCCTACTACGCCGGACGCGAAGCGCTCGGATTCCCGGGGCTGAAATCGGTCGGGGAGAACGCGGCATGAGCAACTCGCTACTGATCGAACTGGGTTGCGAAGAACTGCCGGCCAACGGGCTCCGGCGTCGGGCCGAACAGTTGGCCGACGGACTTTCCAGGGGGCTGACCGAAGCCGGGCTGGCCGACGAAACGAGCCGGGTGAAGGCGTTCGCCACGCCCCGCCGGCTGGCGGTGCGCATCTCTGGCGTGGCCGCGCGCCAGCCCGACCGGACGCTCGAGCGCAAGGGTCCGGCCGAACAGGCCGCCTTCGACGACAACGGTCAACCGACCCGAGCCGCACTCGGCTTCGCCCGCAGCGTCGGGCTCGATGTCGATGAACTGCAGCGGCTGGAAAACGACCAGGGTCGCTGGTTGTATGCCGAGGTTCGCCAGCCCGGCCAGCCGCTGGCCGAGATCGTCCAGGCGGTACTCGAGCGTGTCATCAAGGAGATGGCCAGCGCACGGAGCATGCGCTGGTCCGATCGAAGCGACCGCTTCGTTCGCCCGGTTCGATGGCTGCTGGCCCTGCATGGCGATGAGGTCGTGCCGTTGACCCTGTTCGGTCTCGACGCCGATCGGCTGACTCGCGGCCACCGGATCCATGCACCCGGCCCGCACGCCGTGACCGATGCCGAATCCTATGAATCGATGCTCGACGACGCGAATGTGCTGGCCGATTTCGACCGGCGCAGCGCTACCATCGCAGAACAGGTCGAGCGCTGCGCAGCCGATGCCGGGCTCGAGACCCACGCCGACGACACGTTGCTCGAAGAAGTCACCGGCCTGGTCGAATGGCCCGTGGCGGTGGTCGGCGGTTTCGATCCGGAGTTCCTCGACGTGCCGCCCGAAGCGCTGGTCAGCGCAATGCGCGTGCACCAGAAGTGCTTCCCGTTGTATCGGCCCGACGGGACGCTGGCGCCTCACTTCATCACCGTGGCGAACCTGGCCAGTCGCGATCCCGAGCAGATGGTTCACGGCTTCGAACGAGTGATACGGCCGCGCCTGGCCGACGCCCGGTTCTTCTTCGACCAGGATCGCGCGGTTCCGCTAGAGCATCGTCTCGATCGGTTGGCAACGATGCAGTTTCAGGACCGGCTCGGATCGCTGGCCGACAAGACCGGCCGCATTCGCGCACTCGCCGGGGAACTGGCCGAGGCCTTCGGCGCCGATGCCGATACCGTCGAACGCGCTGCTCGAATATCGAAGTGCGACCTGATGACCGAGATGGTCGGCGAATTCCCGGAACTGCAGGGCACGATGGGCCGGCATTATGCGCTGGCCGAAGGGGCGCCGGAAGCGGTTGCCACGGCGATCGAATCCCATTATCTGCCCCGCCATGCCGGCGATGCGCTGCCGAGCGACCCGGCGGGCCGCGCGCTTGCGATTGCCGATCGGCTCGATACGCTGGTCGGGGTCTTTGCCGCCGGGAAGAAGCCGAAGGGAAGCAAGGATCCGTTCGCCCTCCGTCGGGCTGCCCAGGGCGTGGTTCGCATTCTCGATGACGCCGATGTCCGCGTACCGTTGGGCGATTTGATCGAGCGTGCAGGTACGGTCCTTGCCGATCAACTCCCGGTCGATTCCGGGACTCGGAGCGATGTCGAAGCCTTCATCGTCGATCGGCTGCGGGCCTGGCTGGGCGAACGCGGGATCGCGGTCAACACGGTTCGAGCGGTCGAAGCCGGGCAGGTTGCCTGCATCAGCGATTTCGTGCGGCGCGCGGACGCGCTGCAGCGATTCGCCGATGATCCGGACATGGAGAGCCTGATTGCGGCAAACAAACGCGCTGCAAACCTTCTGCGGCAGGCAGATGTCGATGAATTCGGCGACGTTGAACGAAATTCAATGAATATCGACGCAGAACGTGAATTGTTCAACGCCGTGGAACAGGCCGAACAGGACATCCAGCTCGCGCTGGATGCGCGCGACGAGGGGGCCGCTCTGAGCTGCCTGTCGGCACTGAAGCCGAACGTCGATGCGTTCTTCGACGGCGTTATGGTCATGGACGAGGATGCCGCTCTCCGCCGGAACCGGTTGGCATTGCTCCACCGGCTGCGCACCGTTTTCCTCGAGGTCGCCGACGTCGCACTTCTCGGGCGGGCATGACTGCGGCACCGCCGATCCTCGTCGATCGCGGGTTGCTGCCGGCAGACGGACGGCTCGGCAATCGGCTCATGCGGCGGTTCGCGGAGATGAACCAGCGTGATCGACCGCTGGTGCTGCTCGACGAACAGCCCGATCGCTGGACCCCCACCCGCAATCGGGTCGACCGCGCGCTGGAAGGGCAGAGCGTTCTCGAAGCCGAGATCCAGCGCGGCGGTGGTGCGCTGGACGCCGTGCTGTACCTGGATTTCGGCTTGTTCAGTCGCCGCCGCCGGCGGCGCGAGGCGCTGGCCGACCTGGCCGATCGATACGGCTGCGCCACCGGGGAGCTCGTCGCCCTGGTCGGAAGCGGCCGGATGGTCGATGCACTTCACGATGTCGTTGGCAGCCTCCATCGGCTGGACGACGGAACCGGGCTCCCGGACGCGCTGCGCGCGCTGCTGCGCGCCGAGTAATCAGCCGGAAATCAATGAAAAGCCGTTATCGGCGGCGAAAGTAACGCTAAGATCGCTGAACGTCGCCGAACGAGCCTGAACAAAAACCCACCAGACAAGCCGTCAGACTGCTTCGATCACCGCCAGGATAGTCGCCGAGCCCCGCGGCTCGGCTGACCGTGCACCGTTGAAACGACTGGAGTCAGATGTCGAGATTGGAGACGTTCAGCGCATTGCTCTCGATGAATTCGCGCCGCGGTTCGACTTCGTTCCCCATCAACGTCGAGAAGATCGCGTCGGCGGCCACCGCGTCTTCGATCGTGACGCGGAGCAGACGCCGGGTCTCGGGATTGACGGTGGTTTCCCAGAGCTGGTCCGGGTTCATTTCGCCAAGTCCCTTGAAGCGCTGGATCGTCCGCCCCTTGCGGCTTTCGTCCATCAGCCAGGAATAGACCTCGGAGAACCGGCGAACCGGTTGGGCCTGCTTGCCGCGTTCGATCCGCGCACCTTCGCCGAGCAGATCGTGAACCGCTGCACCGATCCGGGCGAACAGCCGATAGTCCGGGCTCTCGAAGAAGGTCCGATCCAGCACGGTGTCCTGGGCAATTCCCTGGCTCAGGCGGCTGATGACCACCCCGCCCTGTTCCAGCGGCTCCAGCGACCATTGCACACCGGCCGGCGAAGCGGCTTCCAGGCGAGCTTTCAAGCGAACGATCCAGCCGCCGATATCGAACGAGGGATCCAGCGATAGTGGTTCAAAATCAACAAGTTGATTGATGACCGTGGCATCGTGACGACGTTCCAGCCGGTTCGCTGCCAGCCGTGCGGCGTGGAAGTCGGTCAGCAGGGCATCGAGGGATTCCCCGGTCACCGGCGGCTGGTTTTCGCCAGGGTGCAGGTGGGCACCGTCGAGAGCGCGTTCGATCAGGTATCGCGTCAGCTCCTGCTCGTCCTTCAGATACCACTCCTGCTTGCCCTGCTTGATCTTGAACAGCGGCGGTTGGGCAATAAACACGTGACCGCGCTCGATCAACTCCGGCATCTGGCGATAGAAGAAGGTCAGCAACAACGTGCGAATGTGCGAGCCGTCGACGTCGGCGTCGGTCATGATGATGATGCGGTGGTAGCGGAGTTTGCCCGGATCGAACTCGTCCTTGCCGATCCCGGTCCCGAGCGCGGTGATCAGCGTGCCGACCTCGGCCGAGCCCAGCATCTTGTCGAACCGGGCCTTCTCGACGTTCAGGATCTTTCCTTTCAGCGGCAGGATGGCCTGGAATTTCCTGTTACGGCCCTGCTTGGCCGAGCCGCCTGCCGAGTCACCCTCGACGATGAACAATTCGGACAGGCTCGGATCCTTTTCCTGGCAATCGGCCAGCTTGCCGGGCAGGCCGGCGACGTCGAGCACTCCCTTGCGCCGGGTCATGTCGCGCGCCTTGCGGGCCGCCTCTCGCGCTCGGGCCGCCTCGACCGCCTTCGATGCGATGGTGCGCGCATCCTGCGGGTTTTCCAGCAGGTAATCGCGGAGCTTCTCGGCCAGCGTCGATTCCACCGCCGCCTTGACCTCGCTGGACACCAGCTTGTCCTTGGTCTGCGAAGAGAACTTCGGATCCGGCACCTTGACCGACAACACGGCAATCAGGCCTTCCCGGCAGTCGTCGCCGGTGACCTGGACCTTGGCCTTCTTCGCCAGGCCGCTTTCTTCGATGTAGTTGTTCAGCGTGCGGGTCAGTGCAGCCCGGAAACCGGCCAGGTGCGTTCCACCATCTCGCTGCGGGATCGTGTTGGTGAAGCAGAACACGCTCTCCTGGTAGGCGTCGGTCCACTGAAGCGCAGCCTCGACGGTGATATCGGAATGCTCGGCGATAAAGTGCAGGGCGTTCGGGTGCAGCGGCGACTTCTTCGCGCTGAGGTGTTCGACGAAAGAACGGATGCCGCCTTCGTACTCGAAGGTATCCCGCCTGTCCGTGCGTTCGTCGATCAACTCGATGGCGACGCCGGAATTCAGGAAACTCAGCTCGCGCAGGCGCTTGGCCAGGATGTCGTAGTGGAATTCGACATCGGTGAAGACGTCGCCGCTGGGCCAGAAGCGAATCTCGGTGCCGGTCTGGCCGCTCTCGCCGGTGGCTTCCAGTGGCGATTCCGGTACGCCCATCCCATAGGTCTGCGTCCAACGCTTGTCCTGGCGGTGAATCACCAGGTCAAGTCGTTCCGATAGCGCGTTGACGACCGAGACACCGACACCGTGCAAGCCGCCGGAGACCTTGTAGGAATTGTCGTCGAACTTGCCGCCGGCATGCAGCACCGTCATGATCACCTCGGCCGCCGACTTTCCTTCCTCCTGGTGCATGTCGACCGGGATGCCGCGGCCGTTGTCCGTGACACTGACCGAGCCGTCTTCGTGCAATCGAACCTTGATTCGATCGCAATGCCCGGCCAGCGCTTCGTCGATCGAGTTGTCGACGACCTCGAACACCATGTGGTGCAGGCCGGTGCCGTCATCTGTATCGCCGATGTACATGCCAGGGCGCTTTCGGACGGCGTCGAGTCCCTTGAGAACCTTGATGCTGTCGGAGGAGTAGTTTTCGCTCATTCGGGCCTTCGGCGTGGAGGGTCGGCGCGGTCGAGGGACTGGCCGACGCATGGATGCAGGATCAATACGTGAATTATACCATTCGCCGGATTTGACCTTGTTCCACGTGGAACATCGCCGCCGGTGCCCCGGGCGGGTGTTCGACCGCCGCGATCCAGGTTTGATGGTCCTGCGCCTGCAACCAGGACCACAGTTGCTCGAAGTGCGGCCCGTCCAGCTCCGACACCGGATCATCCAGCAGCAGAAGTGGCTGCATCGGGGCGGCCCGAAGTGAATCGAGTTCGGCCAGCTTCAGGAGGAGGGCGACCAGCTTCTGCTGACCACGGGAAAGACGCGGAGCAGCCAGGCGGCCGGCGGCGCGAATCGAGAGATCGGCCCGGTGGGGGCCCAGCCGGGTGAATCCCTGCTCGCGGTCCTTTTCCCGGCTGTCGCGCAAGGCCTGGACGTAGCTCGAACTCCCTGTCTCCGACGACCTGTAGTCGAGGACGATCTCGGGCACACGCAGATCGATGGCCCCCAGCACGCGCGCGGCACTTGCCGCCAGCCGATGGACGTAGTGGTCACGCATTCGGTCGACCCGATCGGCAGCTTCCGCCATGGCCGGCTCGAGCGCGTCCAACATCGAGTCGGCCAGCCCTTGCTTGAGCGCTGCATTGCGCTGCCGCAGCAGCCGCGCATAGCGACGCCAATGGTCGAGATAGCCATGTTCCACGTGGAACAATCCCCAGTCGAGATACGCTCGACGCACGTCAGGCCCGCCATCCACCAACTGGTGCGACGCCGGCTCGACCAGCACCAGCGGCAGCGATCGCGCGAATTCGCTGACTCGGCGGCTCTCCTCGCCGTCGATTCGACCACGCCATTCCCTGCGACTTCGCTCCACGCCCAACGACCGTTCCGGCCGTTCACGCTTCCCCACCACTCGCAGTGCGGTTTCGCCGTCTCGAATGACCGCCTGGATGGAACCACTACGGAACGAGCGACCCCGCGCCAGCACGTGGATGGCTTCGAGAACCGAGGTCTTGCCCGACCCGTTGGGGCCAGACAACCAGTTGATGCCGGGGGCCGGTTCGATGGCCGCGTCCGCGATGTTCCGGAACGCGTGGAGGCGCAGGGCGACCAGGCTCATCGCCGGATGCGGGGCGATCCCCGCTGGGGACGGGGCGGCGAGATCAGAGCTTCAGCGGCATGACGACCTGGCGGACGTCGTCGGAATCAACCGCGGTCACCAGGCAGGAACTGTCGGCGCTTTTCAACGACAGCCTCACGCGCTCGCCGGAGATCGAGCCCAGCGCGTCGAGCAGGTAGTTGACGTTGAAGCCGACGACGAGGCCGTCGTAGTTGTGTTCGGCTTCGATCTCTTCGGTGGCTTCTTCCTGCTGCGGATTGTGCGCCACGATCCGGATCGCGCCGTCGATCGATTCGACCCGAACGCCACGATACTTTTCGTTCGACAGGATCGCCGCGCGCTGCAGCGCCTGGATGAACGCGATGCGGTCGAGTTGCATCGCCTTGTCCTGGCTCATCGGAATCACGGCTTCGTAATCCGGAAAACGCCCGTCGATCAATTTGCTGGTCAGCGTCAATCCTCGCCGGGTCACCTGGACGAAATTACGGCCCAGCGCCAGCTGCGCCGATTCCTCCTCGTCCCCGAGCATCCGCGACAGCTCGACCACGCCCTTGCGAGGCAGGATCAGCGAGCGACCCTCACCATCGACGCTGGCCTCCATCTCGGCCAGCGCCAGGCGGTGGCCGTCGGTGGCCACGGCCCGCAGCAGACCGCTGCGGAACTCCAGCAGCAGGCCATTGAGGTAATGGCGCACGTCCTGGTTGGCCATGGCGAAGGAAGTTTTTTCGATCAGCCAGTGCAGGCGATCTTCGGGCACTTCCAGCCGGTCGGCATCGCCCGAGGCGTCGCTCGACGGAAACTCGGCGGCCGGCAGGGTCGCCAGGGTGAAACGGCTTCGCCCGGCATGCAGCGCGAGTTTCTCGCCATTCAGCTGGACATCGATCCGCACGCCCTCGGGAAGCGCCTTGCAGATATCGACCAGCTTGCGTGCCGGCACTGTGACCGCTCCCGACTGAGCCACCTCCGCCGACACTGTACCGACCATCTCGACCTCCATATCGGAGCCGGTGACCCGGAGCTGGTCCTCGTCGACTTCCAGCAGGAAGTTCGCGAGTACCGGCAGGGTCTGACGCCGCTCGACCACGCCCACCACCTGGCTGATCGGGACGAGCAGGGCTTCTCGCTGAATCGAAAACTTCATCTCGGCTCCTTGGGAAAAGCACCTGCCAACACGGACCGGATGTGCGGGCAGGGCGATGAGGTGTCTGATTGTTTATTGAATAGTTTCAATCTAACCTGTAGTAACAGGGCCTGTGCGTTTCGTAAGAACCAAAAAATTTCTATATTAATCAACACTTTGAAAATTTTTAGACGGTGCAGCACTGGCCGCGCAAGCTGTGGACGGATTCTGGATAACTCGGCACCGGACAGTTGTCCCCGATTCATCCACAGGAAATCCCCCCGGCTGTACACGATTCATGCCGTCAGTTCCCTCAGCAGTCGAGCGCGGTCTTCACGGAAGCGCGCGTCGGTCTCGCACAAGCTCTCGATTTTACGACAGGCGTGCAATACGGTGGTATGGTCGCGCCCGCCGAACGCATCGCCGATTTCGGGCAGCGAATGCTGGGTCAGCGACTTCGACAGAAACATCGCCATCTGCCGGGGCCGCGCGATGTTCCGCGTGCGGCGTTTCGACAGCAGGTCGGCCACCCTCAGTTGGTAGTACCGAGCCACTACTTTCTGGATGTTCTCCAGCGTGATCTGCCGGTCGTGGACCGCCAGCACGTCGCGCAGCACTTCCCGGGTGTAATCCTCGTCGATGGTGCGGCCGGTGAACCGGGCGTTGGCCAGCAGCGAGTTCAAGGCACCCTCCAGGTCGCGTACATTCGACCGCATCCGCCGGGCGATCAGCATCGCGACCGGTTCGTCGAGCTCCAGGCCGGACTCCGCCGCCTTCTTCATCAGGATCGCCACCCGGGTTTCGAAATCGGGCGGCTCGATCGGCACCGACAGCCCCCAGCCGAAGCGTGAGCGCAGCCGCGCCTCGATGCCCTCGACCTCCTTGGGGTATCGATCGCAGGTCAGGATGATCTGCTGGCGAGATTCCAGCAGCGCGTTGAAGGTATGGAAGAACTCCTCCTGCGATCGATCCTTTCCGGCGAAGAACTGGATGTCGTCGATCAGCAGCGCGTCGACCGAGCGATAGCGGGCCTTGAAGTCGTCGATCGACGCGCGCCGGAGCGCCTGGATCATTTCGCTGACGAACTTCTCGGAATGCAGGTAAACGACGTTGCGCTGCGGGTCCTGGTCGACCAGGGCATGGCCAACGGCGTGCAGCAGGTGGGTCTTGCCCAGTCCGGTGCCGCCGTAGAGCAGCAGCGGGTTGTAGACCTTGCCCGGATCCTGCGCGACCTGCTGGGCGGCGGCAAAGCCGAGCTCGTTGGACTTGCCGAGGACGAAATTGTCGAAGCGATAGTGATCGTCCAGTCCGGTCGCGCCGGCGCCGGTCCGCCGCCGCCGGCTAGGCGCCGCTTGGTCCGACTCGCCGCTGCCGACGACCACGACCACCTCGCTGCGGCCGATGTCGTGCAGGGAAAAGAAATCCCGAATGGTGCCGATGTAGTGTGCAAGCACCTGCTCGCGGACGAAATCGTTCGGGGCCTGGAGCCGTAGCTGTTCGCCGGGACCGGAACCGGGCAGTGGGTGCAGCGGACGGACCCAGGTGTTGAGCTCTTCCAGCGGTATCTCCCGCTCGAGTCGCTCGAGGCAGGCCTGCCAGAGTTGTGCCGGGTCGTGGTCCATTCCTGTATCGAATCCGAAGCCTGGTTCTGCGTGATCATACCGGCCGGGCCGGCGGGCCAGTCTAGGCGTGGCCCGGTGAATTGTCCATGCGCGATGCCGATCGCCCCGGCTCGTTGCGAGAACGCGGGACGCATCTTGCTGTACCCGCCCTTCAACAGGTATACTTGTCAGTCTTTTTTGGCTTGCGTCGGCTCCGCCCGCGCCGCCGAACCGAATCACTGCAGAGGATTGCAATCATGAAGCGTACTTTCCAGCCCAGTCGGATCAAGCGTGCCCGCCGGCACGGATTCCGCGCTCGCATGGCGACCCGTTCGGGCCGGGCCATCATCAACGCCCGTCGCGCACGCGGCCGCAAGCGTCTGTCCGCCTGATCGTCTCCGTTCGATTCGGCACCAGGACTGCGTTGCTGCCCCGATGCCGAACGATCTGCGCCTGCCCCGGGCCGCGCGTCTGACCGGAACCCGAGCGTTCGACAGGGTCTTCGCGTCCCGGTCTGCTCGCTCCGGCCGACACTTCCGCATTCATTTCACCGCGTCCGAGACCGGCGTAGACACGCCGCGTCTCGGCGTGACCGTGTCGAAACGCGTGGCGCGGCGTGCCGTGGAGCGGAACCGGGTGCGCCGTCAGGTGCGAGAATCGTTTCGCCTTCACCGATCCGACATCGACACGTTCGATTATGTGGTGCGCGCGCTCCCGTCGGCCGCAGCGGCCGACAATCTCGAACTCCGCCGTTCACTCGATGAACTCTGGAGCCGCTTCCATTCACGCCTGCATTCATGATTCCGTCATTGAGTAGAGTTCACCCATGAGTACCCGTACCCTGCTGCTGCTGTTGCTGGCCTTTCTCGGCTTCATGATCTACGTCGAGTGGCAGAGCGACTTTGCGCCGGACGCGCCGGCCCCGGTCGAGCCGCTTCCCGCCGAGCGCGCGCCGGACGGGACGCTGCCGGCCGACGCGTCGAGCGTACCGACCGATGTGCCGGATCTACCGGAGCCCGTCGAGGGCGAACCGGTTGCGGGATCGACGCGGGTCCCGGCCACCGACGAGGTTCGTTCGGGCGCGCGCATCGAAGTGATCACCGACAAATTGCTGGCCGAAATCGACCCGGTCGGCGGCACCCTGGTCGGCCTTCGTCTGCGCGAGTATCCGGTCAGCGTCGACCAGCCCGACACGCCGTTCGTGCTGCTGTCGGAAACCATGCCCGGTTATCACGTTGCCCAGGCCGGACTCGTCGACAGCGAGGGGCGTGCGCCGAACCACACCTCCCGATTCGACTATGACCGCGGCCTCTATGAAATGGCACAGGGCGAGGATCGACTGGTCGTGCCACTGCGCTGGCGCGGCGAAAACGGTATGGAGATCGAACAGCGCTGGACCTTCCACCGCAACGATTACGTGATCGAGCACGTCGTCGAGATCACCAACGCCGGCGAAACCGCCTGGCAGGGAAGCCGGTATCTGCAGCTTCAGAAGTCACCGGAACGCGCCGGTAGCGGCATGACCTTCACCAACCCCGAGCGGATCAGCTTCAACGGCGCGGCGGTCTTCGATCCGCAGGAGAAATTCATCAAGCTGCCATTCGATGAGTTCGCCGACGAGCCATACCGCAATACCTTCGAGGGTGGCTGGGCCGGCATGGTCCAGCACTACTTCCTCAGCGCATGGATTCCGACCGCCGAGATCCCGCATCGGTATTCGACCCGCCTCGTCGATGCGGTGGTGCCGAACCGGTTCGCGCTGTCGGCGACTTCGACGCCGATCCGGGTCGAGCCCGGCACCACGCAGCGTTTCGAAGCCGAACTGTTCGCCGGGCCGAAGAAACAGAACCGCCTCGACGAAGTCGCCGACGGGCTCAGCCTGACCGTCGATTACGGCATCTTCACCGTGTTCTCCAAGCCGCTGTTCTGGCTGCTCGACAAGATCCATGCCCTGGTCAGCAACTGGGGCGTAGCGATCATCCTGCTCACCCTGCTGATCAAGCTGGCGTTCTACAAGCTGACGCAGGCGCAGTTCCGTTCGATGGGCAAGCTGCGCAAGCTGCAGCCGCGCATCCAGCAGCTGAAGGAACGCTACGGCGATGATCGCCAGAAGTTCGGCCAGGCGATGATGGAGATCTACAAGAAGGAGAAGGTCAACCCGCTTGGCGGCTGTCTTCCGATCCTGGTCCAGATTCCGATCTTCATCGCGCTTTACTGGGTGCTGCTGGAGTCGGTCGAACTGCGCCAGGCCAGCTTCCTCTGGGTGCCGGACCTCAGCAAGCCCGATCCGCTGTTCATCCTGCCGATCATCAACGGCGTATTCATGATCGTGACCCAGCGACTGACGCCGGTGGCCGGGATGGATCCGATGCAGCGCAAGATCATGCAATGGCTGCCGGTCGCGTTCGCCGTCCTGTTCGCGTTCTTCCCGGCCGGGCTGGTGCTGTACTGGTCGGCCAACAGTGGTATCTCGCTGCTCCAGCAGTGGTACATCCTTCGCCAGATCGACGCCGAGGAAGCGCGGGCCCGGGCCTGATGCCCGCGGCGCCCGCCGCCCGCCGATGACCGACACCATCTGCGCGATCGCCACGCCGCCCGGTCCGGGCGGTGTCGGCATCGTGCGCCTGTCGGGCCCGTTGGTGCCGGCGCTGGCCGAACGACTGATCGGGCGCTGCCCGCGGCCCCGTCGCGCGATCCGGGCCCGGGTCGTGGATGCCGAAGACCGCGTGCTCGACGACGGGCTGGCGCTGTATTTCGAAGCGCCGGCATCGTTCACCGGAGAACACGTCCTCGAACTCCAGCTGCACGGCTCGCCGGTCGTGCTCGAACAGGTCATGGCCGCGGCCGTTACCGCTGGCGCCCGACGGGCCGAAGCCGGTGAATTCTCGCAGCGCGCGTTCCTCAACGACAAGCTCGACCTGGCCCAGGCCGAGGCGGTGGCCGACCTCATTGCCGCCACCTCGGAGCGCGCGGCGCGCGCGGCGCGCAGAAGCCTCGAAGGCCGGCTGTCCGACGATGTGCACGACCTCGCCGAACGCATGACCCGCTTGCGCGTTCACGTCGAGGCCGCGTTGGACTTTCCCGACGAGGACATCGACTTCCTGGCCGACGGCGAAGTCCGGGCCGCGACCGAGGCCTGCATCGAAGCGACTCGGTCGTTGCTCGACCGAGCCAACGCCGGGCGAGTTGTCAACGATGGGATCAGGATCGCCATCATCGGACGGCCCAACGCCGGCAAGTCGAGCCTGTTCAATGCACTGGTGCGCCGGGATGCCGCCATCGTCACCGACATCCCCGGGACCACCCGTGACATCGTCCGTGAGACCGTGCATTTCAACGGCATTCCGGCGATGCTGGCCGACACCGCCGGACTGCGCGAGACCGACGATCCGGTCGAGCGGGAAGGGGTTCGCCGGGCCGAAGCCGAACTCGCCGAGGCCGACGTGGTGCTGTGGGTGCGCGATGCGTCCGATCTCCATGACGAACCGCGTCCGTCGACCGACCGGCCGCTGATCGAAATCCGCAACAAGGTCGATGTCGTTGCAGGTCCATCGGGCCGCGACGAGCGCGTGGTCCGGCTGTCGGCCCGGACGGGCGACGGCCTGGCCGCGCTCGATGCGGCGCTGATCGAAGCGCTGGGCGTCGAAGTCGAGGCCAGCGCGCCGATCTCGGCGCGCGCGCGTCACGTCGAATGCATCGAACGCGCGTTGCTGCACCTGGCCACCGGTCTCGATGAACTTCGTTCGACCGGTTCCGGCGAGCTGCTGGCCGAAGAACTCCGCGCCGCGGCCGATGCCCTTGGTGAAATCACGGGTCGGCTTCATTCCGACGACCTGCTCGGCCGGATCTTCTCCTCGTTCTGCATCGGCAAATAGTCCAGCCGGTATCCGCCCGTCACGGCCGGCCGGGTTGACGCGGGTCGGGCCGATGGATCGACCCGTCGGTTCGCCCGTTGACGGGCCCGCTGCCGCCGACCCATACTCGGCATTCGCATTCGCCCGGATCGTCGCCATGCTTCACCCGCTGCAAGAGCTGATTCTCGATCGCGCGAAGAACGATGCCGACGCGACCTACCTGTGTCAGCCGATCGACCGGGAATGGATCACCTGGACCTGGGCCCAGGCCGTCGATGAAGCGCAGCGCGTCGCAGCGATGCTGAAGGCAGAGGGTCTGGAACCCGGCGATCGCGTCGGATTGATTTCGAAGAACTGCGCCCACTGGATCATTGCCGATATGGCGATGATCCTAGCCGGCCTGGTCAGCGTGCCGATCTATCCGACTGCCAATGCCAGAACGATCCGCGGCATTCTCGAGCACAGCGGTTGCCGAGCGATCTTCATCGGCAAGCTCGAACACCCGGACGAGCAGGCTTCGGGCATCCCCGACGACCTGCTGACCATCGCCATGCCGTACCCTGGCGCGTCCGGACAACGCGACTGGAACGACTGGATCGACGCGGCCGGTCCGGCCTTCGAACCGACGCCGCGCGCCGATGACGACCTGGCGACGCTGCTCTACACCTCCGGCTCTACCGGTGAACCCAAGGGCGCGATGCACAGCTACGGCAATTTCCTGTTCGTGGGCCGGGCGCTTGGCGACGCGGTCGGTGTGCGTGACGGCGATCGCGTGCTGTCCTATCTGCCGCTTTCGCACTGCACCGAGCGCGCCTACGTCGAGGCTGCCAGTTTTCATGGCGGCACGACGCTGTATTTCGTCGAGACGCTGGATACGTTCATGGACGACCTCACGCACGCGCAGCCGACGCTGTTCGGCTCCGTTCCCAGGCTGTGGAAGAAATTCCAGCTCGGTGTTCTCGAGAAGCTTCCGCAGGAAAAACTCGATCGCCTGCTGCGGATTCCGATCGTCAAGGGACTGATCCGCAGAAAGGTGCAGAAGGGTCTTGGACTGGACCGGGCCGATTGGTTCGCGTCCGGCTCGGCGCCGATCGCGCCGGCGCTGCTGGAGTGGTGGGACCGGATCGGCGTGACGATCTGCGAAGGCTGGGGGATGACCGAGACCTTCGCCTACGGCACCCAGATCGGCCGTGGCGAGACGCCGCGCTTCGGCTCGATCAGCCGTGCGATGCCGGACGTCGAATTGCGCACCAGCGAGGACGGCGAACTTCAGATCCGCTGCCCGTGCCTGATGCAAGGCTACTACCGGGCCGGGGACGAGAGCGCGGCCAATTTCGTCGACGGCTGGTTCCGCACCGGCGACCGGGCGTCGATCGACGCCGACGGTTGGGTTCATATCACCGGCCGGGTCAAGGAGTTGTTCAAGACCACCAAGGGCAAGTACATCGCGCCCGTGCCGATCGAAAGCCTGCTGGCCCGCAATGCCATGATCGAAATGGCCTGCGTGATCGGCGATGGACGCGACCAGCCCATCGCGCTGATCCAGCTGCCCGAACACGCCGGTATGCCGTTGCGCGAGGTCCGCACGCGCCTGGTCGAAACGCTCGAAGCCGTCAACACCGAGCTCGAACCGCACGAACGGATCGAACGCATCATCGTGATCCGCGAACACTGGACCGTCGACAACGAACTGCTGACTCCGACGCTGAAGATTCGTCGGCCGCAGATCGAAGCGCGGTATCGCAACGCCATCGCCGAATCCAGCGGCAAGGTCTTCATCGCGGGCGACCACGAACCGCACTGAACGCCGCCGGGCGTTCGTTACGGTCATCGCCCATGACCCGTCGGCCGAGCGATTTCAGTCCTCGGGGTTCGAGCCCGACACGTGGGTCTCGAACAAGGCATCGAGCTCGGCCCGGGCCGCCTCGGCATCGTAGTCGCCGCTGGCGGCAATCTGCATCGCCTTGCCGAAGACGGTCATCATCATCGACGTGCCGTCGACCGTCGCCTCGACCTCGACCCGGTCCCAGCGCTCGAACCGATCGGCCCAGCGTTCGCGGACCATGGCCCAGTAGGCGCTTGTCGCCGCCCAGTACTCGTCGCCGGCGCTGAAGTCGAAGCCGGTGATCCGGTCGTAGCGATTGACGCCGATCTCGCGGGCGAGGAACGGCGTGACCGGATCGGGCGCGCCGTCGTCACCGGTGACCATCTTCAGGTTGTCCTGTTCGTGCGTCCAACCGGTTGGCAGGATGGTGTGTCGGTTGGTGCCGAGCAGCACATCGTAGTCGTCCCGTACGCTGAACTCGCGGCGGGGCAACGGTCGGCGGGTCTGGTGACCTTCCCAGATCGAGTGGGTCGGGAAATGGCGCCATTCGCCGATCGATTCATACCGTGGTGAATCGTCGACCTGGAACACGGCCTGACTCCAGGCGCCCGCAGCGCGGTCCGCATCCAGGGTCGTTCGTTCCCAGGTGCCGCGGCTGACGTACTCGTGCAGGTCGGTGTCTTCGTATTGCCAGTCCTGGCGCCAGTGTTTGGTCACGATCGGATCGCTCAGGTTTCCGTCGTCCTGCTCGATGATCATGACCAGGACGTGCTGAAGGCTGATGAACGCGGGTTCGTCGGCCACCACGTAGACGTATTCGGTGCCCCATGACCGATACGGCCTGGCCGGCTCGAAGCCGGGCGCGAAACCGATCGACTCCAGGAAGTCGAAGCTCGTCCGGTAGGCACCGGCCATCGCGAGAATGGCCCGGCGGTCGCGCTCGATCTTCGACAGGTCGTCGGCCTGCAGGCGCTTCCAGCTCTCGGTCGGCTCGGTGACAGCGTCGGGCATCGGCCCGGACGTCGTTCCGCCGCGCGGGGCCATCTCGTCGGTCTCCACGAACGGCCAGGCGAAGAGGTAGTCGATGGACTCGTCGTCACCTTCCTCGTAGGCCAGGGCGGGGGCGGCCAGCAAGATCATGACGCCGGCGAGCATCAACGGGATCAGGAGGGGGGATCGAGACAGGGACATGGGAACTCCGGTGAAGTGCATTGGGGGGTCAGTATAGAAACGTGTCATTGCCGACGCGAGTCAGAGGATGCATGTCGATCGATCGCCCCGACTCGGGAAGGCCCGGTCAAAAAACGGCGGCCGCGAAACGGGTCGCGGCCGCCGTCGTTCCATCTGCCGTCGATGGAAGCGATCAGTCGCCGGCAAGCCGGGACCCGATTGGAATCACGTAGGCATCGAACACGGCGTCGATCTGCTCGGGATCGACGTCGGTGCCTTCTCGCGTGGCGTCGGCCAGCTCGAACAGGCCGTCGATCACCGGCATGCCGTCGACGTCGGTGTCGAGAACGACGCCGCCGTTGTCCAGCATCCGGGTCCAGGCCTCGCGCACGGTCGCCCAGTATTCCGCGGTGTCATCCCAGTAGTCGTAGGCCGCGGTGAAGTCGGTGCGGTCGGTGCGGATGTAGTTGTTGAAGCCGAATTCGCGGACCAGCACTTCGCGCGTTTCACCGTCGACGCGCACGACCTTGCTGTTGTCCTGCTCGTGGGTCCAGCCGGTTGGCGTGACGGTGTGCCGATTCTCGACGTTCAGTGCGGTGTAATCGTCGCGAATCGTGTAATCGCGCCTAGGCAACGGACGCCAGGTCCGGTCAGAGGTCCAGGTCGCGTTGCCGTAACGATGATTCCAGTCGCCGGTGCCGCAGTACCGCGGTGCATCGGAGACTTCGAATACGCATTGCGTCCATTTGCCTTCGGTTCGTTCGGCCGAGAGCGGCACACGGCTCCAGGTCTGGTCATCGGAAAACTCGAACCGGTGGTCGGCCTCCCAGGTCCAGTCCTGGCGCCAGTGCTTGATGACCGAATCACCGACCAGCAGCAGGTGCTGCAGAACGATGCGGTCGCCGCTGTCTTCGACCAGCACCACGGTTTCGGCGGCACCGGTGCGCTTCGGATCGAAGCGCTCGTAGTCGTCGGCAAGCGCTACGGTTTCCTCGAACATGAAGGTGACGCCGAATTCGCCGACCATCGACAGGATGGCCTGGCGATCGGCCGTCGGCGGGGTGGATTCGGAATCCGTCGATTCGGCCGGGACATCAGCGGTCCGGTTGCCGTCAGCGGCGGTGGCGAGCGTGCCGGTGCCGGTGGTTGCACAGCCGCTGACCATGAACGCGGCCGAAAGGACCAGTGCACTGGCCGTGCGGGTCGGGAATGCGGTGAGGGTCATTTCAAATCTCCTTGCTGGGTTCATGCCTGACTCGAGATCATTCGGATGTTGGCGATCGGATGCCGCGCGCGACGGATTCATTCCCACGAGCCTTATTTGGTCAGGATCAACTTGCCGTAGCGCGTTTCGCGCAGCACGTAGGTCTGACCGCGATGCTGAATCAGCACGCGGCCGGCCGAGCCAAGCAGCAGGCGGCTGTCGACTTCGCTGGGCTCGCGCGGCACGCGTTCGCGTTCCGCCTTGCTGGAGTCGCTCATCCGGTCGTTCATCCAATCATTCATTGGATCCGTTCCTCGTGGTCGTTCAACGGTTCAGCCACTGGAAATCGCGTGCGACCGTCAGCCGCACGCTTCGCCCCGGCTGGTCGATGCCGTTCGGATGGATGCGGTAGTCCTTGTCGAATACGTTGTCCAGGGCCAGCCGGAATTCGAAACCGGCCAGCGGTCCCGCCGTCGGGCTCCAGTTGGCGAACAGGTCGGTCTTGCCGTAGCCGGCGGTTTCCAGCGCGCCTTCGGGAACGTCGTCACGCGCGCGGGCCGCGACCAGTTCGGCGCCGATCGAGACCTGGCGATCGAGCAGGTACAGTCCGCCGCCGAGCGAGGCCCGTTCGGGCTGGATGCTGGCCAGATCCTCGCCGGCCGCGCCTTCGCCGTCGACTCGGGTCCAAGCGGCCTGTACCCAGCCACGCGGTCCGTCCAGCCGGGCCACGGCTTCGAGGCCGTCGAGTTCGGCATCGACATTCCGGTTGGTCGTGATGCCGGGGAACACCAGGGTCTGGGTGATCGGGTCGAATGTCGGTTCGCCGGCAATGAAGACCACGAACTGATCGACGAAGTTGTCGACCTCGCTCTGCCAGGCGGTGATGTCGACCTCGAAGTCCATGTCGCTTCCGAACAGGTCGTCGCGACGCCAGCGCACCCCGGCCTGGACCTGGTCGGCCTGCTCGGCCTGCAGGTCGGGCGTCGGTATGAATTCATTGATGACCACCTGGCCCGGGCCCAGCGGCACGACGAAGTGAACGCCGTCGGCATAGAGCTCGGTCAGGCTCGGTGCGCGGAACGCCTCGGCGTATTCGGCCCAGAGATACAGGTCGTCGCTGGGCGACCAGCCGATTGCAACGCGCGGCGAAGTGCGGTTGTCGTCGCGGTCGGCGAAGCTGCCGTCGGCGCTGTACTCGAACTCGTCGTAGCGGATGCCGGGGATCAGGCTGACGGTCTCGCCGAGCGGAATCTCGGCCTGGACGAACGCTGCCCGATAGTCGATCTCGGCATCCGGGAACTGCGGGCGGGCAGCGTCGTTCCGCGTGCCGCTCTGTTCGTCCCCGTACATCTCGAAGCCGTAGGTCAGTCGAACCCCGTCGAGCGCCGTTTGCCCGAACGAGCTGGTGTTGACGACCTCCAGGCCCTGCGTCTCGAACGCGGTCCGATCGACGCGTGCGTCATCGAGCCGGAACTCGAAGGCGTCGACTTCGTTGGAATATGCCGCGACATCGAGGTTGAACCAGCGGTTGCCCGGATCATCGAAGGTGTAGCGCAGACGGGTGCTGGAGCGTTCGGTCTCGCGATCGACCAGCGTATTCGGTGTGGCGACCGCGTTGGCGTTGGTTGGATTCAGGCCGCTGTTCTCGAAGCGATCGGCCGACAACTCGATGCGGTGGTACAGGCGCGGCTCGAAGCCGACCTTGACCATGCCGTTGTCGATCTCGTCCTGGGTGGCGAAGATGTCGTCGCCGCCGCCGTCGGTCAGGTCCTCGCCGACGTTGCGACGCACGTAGCTGACCAGTCCGTCGAAGGCGCCGGATTGACCGTACAGCGTGCCGTAGCCGGCCCATTCCTCGCCATTGCTCTGGTACCCGCCCTTCAGTCGCAGGCCGATGCCGTCGGCCCCGCCGGTCAGATCGCGGCCATTGACGCTCTCGATCACGAACACTCCGCCGAGCGCGCCGGATCCGTAGATTGCCGAACTGGCGCCGCGCAGCACCTCGATCGAGCGGATCAGGTCGGGGTCGAGCAGGAAGCGGCCGCCGTGAGCCTTGTTGTAGTTCTGCCGGGTGCCGTCGAGGCGGATGACGACCTGCTCGTCGGCAAACCCACGGATCGCCGGTTCCTCGGCGATTCGGCGCGGGCCGCCCTGGATATTGACGCCGGGCACGGTCTCGAAGACGTCCTGGAACCCATAGGGCTGGGTCCGCTCGATGTCCTCGCGGCGGATGACCGAAACCGACGCAGGAGTCGTGAACTGCGGACGCTCGGTGCGGGTCGCGGAGACCACGACAGGCTCGAGCTCGGCCGACGCCTCGGGCACACCGGCGGCGGCGGGGTCGAGGTCAGAATTCTGGGCCAGTACGGGCGTCGAAACAGCCAGCGCGATGGCGGCAAACAACGGGGAACGATTCACGGGCACTCCATCCTTGTACGTTCGTTTGGTCTGAGCGTCTTGTGGAGGCCTGGCTTGC
>Ga0209938_1000055_pt1 | contig 47956 bp, 47 predicted proteins | sample SalPonR2_C_D1_MG_FD_185708 | JGI IMG/M metagenome (GOLD analysis project Ga0209938, IMG submission 185708) | Salt pond soil microbial communities from South San Francisco under conditions of wetland restoration - Salt Pond MetaG R2_C_D1_MG... ... | reverse complement strand
GCGCCACCTGGCGCTGTGGTTGCTGGTGCTGGCCGGAACCACAACACTGGTCACCCTGGCATGGAACAGCTGGCTGATCTGGCCCGCCATGCTCCTGCATGGAATCGTGCTGGTGCATCATTTCTCGCTACAGCACGAATGCGTGCATTACACCGTATTCCGCACCCGCAAACTGAACAATATCGCCGGGCAGATCTGTGGCTTGATTATCATACTGCCACATCGCTTTTTCCGGTATGAGCATTGCGACCACCACACCTATACGCAACAGACCGGCCAGGACCCGGAATTGATCCCGATGCCGCAGACCTATGGTGAATACCTGCTCTACCTGTCCGCGATCCCTTACTGGAAGGCAAAGTTCACCGAGATTTCACGCCACGCCATGGGTCGGCTTTCGGACATCGAAAAGCGCTTCATCCCGAAAGAGGAACATGCCGCGGTGTTCCGGGACGCGCGGACGATGTTGGGCATATACGCACTGATTTTTATCGGTATGGCGGTCACCGGCTGGTGGGGGCTGATCTGGTACTGGATCATTCCGCTGTTTCTCGGCGAACCGGTCATGCGTTTCATCCGGATGACGGAACATGTGGGTCGTCCGACCGTTACCCGGATGAGTGAAAACACCCGCACCAACCTCGTCTCCGCCCCGTTGAGGTTCCTGTGCTGGAACATGAACTATCACGCAGAACATCACTATGTTCCCCTGGTTCCCTACCACACCCTGCCACGCCTGCACGAAAAGCTGCGTGACCATATTCATGTCGAGCCGGGTGGCTATCTCGGTGCCCATCTCGACATCCTGCATCAGATCCGCGAGGCGAGGGCATGAGCGACAAATCCTGGCGCGACCTGATTGCGGTAAACGAGCTGGAAAAGGACTGGGTCACCCGGGTCGAGGCCGGAAAACGGACCATCGCTGTCTATGACACGCCCAGCGGCATCTATGCCTCGCTCGCGCTCTGCACCCATAACGGCGCTGATCTTTGCGATGGCTATTTCGACGATCACGTGATCGAATGCCCGCTGCACCAGGGGGCCTTTGACATTCGCGATGGAAAGCCCGTCGCGCCGCCCGCCACGCAGGCGCTGCAAGTACTTGAGGTACGGGTGCGGGACGGGATGGTGCAACTGCGGATCTGATGCCGATCCGCTGATTGACCCGCGGATCGCTCTGCTCCTGAACGAACGCCAGCACCAGTCTCTGACCGGGTTTTCAGAACCGCCGGGTAACCGAGAGGCGGTAGCTCTGGTTCAGGGTGTTGTCGGACTCTGAAAGGCTCGCGGTCAGCTCGGTTACCAGCAGGCCAATGCGGTAATCCAGGCGGTTTTCCCAACGGGTATCATCGTTTGCCTCCAGTGAGTCATTCTGCTCGATCAGGTACAGCAGGTTATCGCTGGTATAGCGCAGGTCCGATCGCCAGCTCAGGCGATTGATGCCAAACACGGCACTCTGCAGGTAAGACATACTGATATTGGTACTCGGATTCCAGTCGCTGAAACCCTCATTGTCGCTGCTGCGGCTGGTCTGCAGGGTTGCACTGAGAGAAAGGGTTTGGTTCCGGCTGAAATTCTGACGCAGGGAAAGCTGCAGATTCACCAGTTGGAATATCTGTTCAACCTCGCCGTCACGGTATTGCCTTGAATCCGAGACCTGAAATTCACCATAGGCGCTACCCAGTTCCAGCGGGCTGTCCAGCCTGATTGATGCGCCATTCTGCAGGCCCGAGAGCGGCTCCCCGGTATTGGAGATTTGATGGGAGGCGGACTGACGCAAGGTCCCGGTCAGCCGTCCGAAATCACCCGTCGCCAGGGGCTTGCGCAGGTCATGACCGATCCGGACAGAGCCATTGGCAAATTCGGTATTGTCCTCTTCAGTCTCTACGCTCTGGTAGCCGCCGCTCAGATCCGCATTCCAGCTATGGCTGAGGTCGGCAAAATTCCGTGATCCGGAGTTGAAACCGAGCCGGACGTTATGCTGCTGGCTGAAACGCTGGGCCACATTAACCGGCCTGCTGAGGCCGGTATTGGTATCGACTGAAGTCTCTTGGTAGGTAGCCCCGGAGTTGACACTGGTGGTCCAGCGATCACTCAGACGATAGCTGGCGCCAAGATTGGTGGCGACCAACTGCTGGGTTCCGAGAGAGGAGGCGGACTCATTGTTGAACTCCAGCGCCCGCAGGTTGCCGCTTAACCTGAGCCGTCGCTCCCCGCCACTGGTCCATATGGTGGTCGTGCTGACCTGGTCACGGTCGGTACTGGAAACGCTGCTTTGAGTGTCCCGCTGCTGCCGGGTCGTGCTTGCCAGGTTGTTGACGGTCAGATTGCTGTCCTGAGGGGTATAGCGATGGCGAAGATTGATCAGCTCGCGCTCGTCAGATCCGATGTCGCCCAGGGACCGGCGCACTTCATTCTGCTCGACCGTCAGATCCAGATCATGCTCACTGAAGTTTTTACGGCCAGTAAACTGCCAGTTCTGCCGTTCATCGCGAAGCGGTTCGCCAGTGGCCTGGTCTACAGTTGTTTCTTCGTAGCGTAACTGATATCGGCCCAGGCTGGAGCTCCGGTAACTCTGCTGAAATCCGTAGCGGGTAACCGTGCGATCCGTTTCCCGGGCACTCGTCGTCAGGGCGTCACTGTTCAGGCGGGTATCATCACGCAGGATCCAGAGGTTCAGGGGCACATCTGACTGCGGCAACAACCCGAGCCGGGCCTCGCCAGTGGTCAACTCACCGTTCTGGGACCGTGGCTCCTGCCGTCCGCCCCAGAATTTGCTTCTGGTCAGCGAAAATCCTACTGAACCCGAAAACTGGGCGAACCAGGGCTCCCAGAGGTACATGTTTTTTTCGAGCCGGAGAGTGCCCGCATTGCTGGTGCTCGAGCTACTGGTTCCGCCGCCGTCAAAACGGGAATAACGGCCCGTGTACTCCAGTTCACCACTGAGCGGGGCCGCTCCGATGGAAGCTGCTGCCGAAGCCAGGAACAGGGCAAAGGACGCCAGCCTCCAGTGCCCTTGCTTTCCCGGAGTCGCTGACTTCTGGACACATCTGGCACGACATGGCGGGGAGTTACCCCGAGGCCGGCACGCCAGGGGCGTCTCCATCGGGCTCGAGCAGTTCTTCACGCAGGGATACCTCAGCTGCCTCCCGCAAATTATTGCGTAGCGCTGCTACCGCAGCTTCCGCACGCTCCCGTTCCAACAGGCCTTCGGCACGCTCGGCGACGCTGGCAAAATCCTGGAGCCGGGGTTCCTGACGAGCCTCAAGACGCACCAGGGCAATACCTTCAAGCACCATCAATGGCTCCGACAGCTCGCCGGGGGCCATCTCCCGGGCCGCTTTCTCGATTTCAGGCGCCAGCATACCCATATGGACATACCCCATATCGCCCCCCGCCTCCGCGGTATTGTCACCGGAGTGGATACGGGCCATTTCAGCAAAGTCCGCACCATCGCGCAAGCGCTCCAGCAGACCCTCCGCCTCTTCCCGGGCGGCCTTCCAGACAGTTTGCGGGTCCTCCGGCATCACCCTCAACAGAATCACCGAGAGTTTCAGCTTGGCCGGTTCGGTAAACAGTTCCGGATTTGCCTCGTAAAAGCTACGAACCTCTTCCTTGGATGGATTGGCAACCGCCCGCACACGGGCTTCAAGCTGGTCCACCAGGCTTTTCTGTTCCAGGCGCCAGCGCTCATGAGTCAGGGCCTCTTCACCGAGCCCCCTGGCGGCCAGACGCCCCAGCGCCTCCTGCACCCGGTCAGTGTCCGGTTCCAGCCCCCGGCGGCGGGCTTCGCTGGCCATCAACACACGTTCTACCAACCGGTCGGCCACCTCTCTCTGGAACCTGGCCATATCCCCACCCGGGGGCTGGCCATGATAGAAAGTTTCGCGGGCCTCACGACGAAGTTCGCGGGCATACTCGGCCACCGTGATAACGGTCTGGTTAATGGTGGCAAAAGCAGAACCGGGGTCGATATCCCCGCTTGCGGTCTGCTTCTGTTCACTGCTTTCCTGTTCATTTTCCTGCTGGGCCAGCACCGACTGTGCCGGGAACACCAGCCAGAACGCCATCAGGGCGGCTTGGATGCCGCCCCGGGAATGCCCACGCCCGATGCCTTGCCACATAATGACTCCCAGCTCTCTCACAAACTTTAGTTATCCGTAACGCAGCGAAACAGGGCCCCTGCCGGGGCCCTGCTGCCGGCCGACCGCTTACTTGTTATGGCAGGTCAGACAGACACTACTGGCTTCGTTACTGATCCGCATGAAGTTGACCTCAGCAGTAGTATCTGGTGAGTCTACATGAGGGTCGTGGCAGCTGCCACACTCGACGGCGGGCTGCACGTTAGCACTGCCGGCGAAATCAGAGCGGCTGTAAAGGAAGATGTCGGTCCGCTGACGAATCCCGTCATCGGCTGCACCGAGGTTGGCGGTACCATCACCAGCCGTAGTGCTGGTGTCCAGCCACCAGACCTGATTGCCGTTAATAGTGTCAGTCTGTGGATCGTTGTAGTCACTTCCATGAGCACAGAGTGTGGAGGCGGTAAGGCCGGTTGTAGAATCAATGCCACCACCGCAGTACTGGATACTGACCGGGTGATCATCACGCAGATCGGTACCGATGACCGCCAGGCTATTGTCTGCGCCGGTCATAACGGCGGTACCGGTATTGGTCGAATTCCCGCGGCCCGGGGCGTTGATGACGGTATCCATGGCCTGGACCCCGTCGTGGCAGGACAGGCAGGCCAGGGATACTGAGCCCACCGGAGCCTCTTCGCCCCTCAGGGTGGTGGTATTCAGATCAGAGTAGCGCTGCTGGATGTTGACCGATGCCAGGCTGCGGTTCCACAGCGGCGCAGGCGCCGAGGTGTCACCACCGTGCGGCGTATGGCAGTAGGCACAGATTTCACCGGTGCCCGCGCCCAGGATATTGCCGGCCTGCTGACCTTCCGTTGCCGTGGTCAGGTCATGGCTGGTACCGGCAATGCTCTGCGCCTGCGCCGTGCCCGCCAACAGGAACCCGGCCGTGGCAAGCGCCAGCGCCAGGAGGAGATTTTGCGGACGCCCAGAGGCGCCCCTCAATATGAAAAGTCTCATTGTAGTTTCCCTCATCGTTGTTTCAGCTTTTCTTGCTCTGTCAGTCGTCCGCCGCTTGACGGCATCGGCACTGCATCCCCTTTATCGAACTTACACTGGCCGAGTCACTTCCACCAGCCAGCCATGTCTACCTAGCGGAACCAGGCCCCCAGGTACCCATCTGTTGTGGCCAGCTGCGCGGGCCGAAAGATATCCACCTTGTGAAAAAACTGGTCGACCATGTAAATCCTGCCATTTTCGTCAACGGCCATCCCGCTGGGCAGCATGTACTCCGCCGGACCACCGCTACTGCCCCGATCGCCAATGAACAGCAGCAAATTACCTTCGGCATCGAAGATCTGAAAATTACCGAAGGACGTATCAGCCACATACACATTGCCATCCGGGTCTACCGCAATACCTTTGGGCCTGGCAAACTGGCCCATCTGTCGCCCCAGGGAGCCGAAACTGTGCAAGAACTCGCCATCGCGGCTGAACGCCTGGACCCGGAAGTTGCCGGCGTCGACAACATATACCGTGCCGTCTGGTGCGACATCAATACCGCGAGGGAGATTGAACTCACCGTCGCCGGTGCCGCGCGTGCCGATATCAAAAAGATGGTTGCCATTGGCCACATCGAATACCCGCACCCTGTGCTCCTGAGTACCCACTCCCCCGGTATCCACCGCATAGACTCTTTCACCCGCCGGGTCTACCGCAACATAGGTGAGGCGGTTGAACATCGACGAGCCACCCATGGCGGTAATGTAACCACCGTCCCGGTCATAAAGCACAATCCGGGACTGGGACATGTCCGCCACATAGAGGTTGCAGTTGGCGTCCACCGCCACCCCCATGGGCTTGTTCAGAATCCCGGGCCGACTGCCACCGATATCAAAACTGACCCCCTCGACCGGATCAAAAACAAACACACGCCGCGCCACGGTGTCACTGACATAGATACGGCCCTTACAAACGGCGACATCGAAGGGCTTGGGCATCATTTTGCCCTTTTGTCTCTCACCGGTGACCATCATCCGGAAGCGACTCTTGCTGTCAACGTCCTGCACCTGTGCCGTGCTGACCAGAGTAGTCTCAAACACGAACCGCGCCGGATCCGGGGGTGGCGGAAAGACGTATTCTTTCTGCGGCGCCTCCGGCGGCGCCGAGGCACAGGCGGTGAGCAACACACTCAGCACCAGTCCTGAAAGAGAGAACAACGAACGCCCTTTAACCATATTTCAATCGTCACCTTTCCAGCTACTTCTGCACCAGATGCAAAGCCTGAGCTGTCAATTCCAGATCCGACAGGAGGAATGACACGTATGATTATCGGATATTAACGTTATTGAGGCAACGAAGTTGAGGTCCTTAGGTCTTCTCTTTGCCAGACCTAGGTCCTACCCCATCTGGACATATTGCTGTTTTCTTGACATTGATCAAGTTTGTCAATAAAAGCACGGACCTGGAAGACATTCAGTCTGTCAGTTGCTGATCAATCACCAGAGTTGTCGGCGCCTTCTCCTCGTCGCTGACTGCAATCGGCGTTTCGAGGGAGCCCTGCCAGTCACCTGCTTCAGGCATGGCATTACCTGAGCGCGAGACCCGGGCCGCGACCATTACCTCCGAGGCCGTGGATACCTTCACACTCGGCCGCATGGCGTAGCGGTCATCCAGTCTTACTACCGCAGGCAGCTCCGCAGCGGAAAGCCGTGCCACCGCCAGCGGGGGTGAATTTGCTGCGGCACCGGCTTCCCGGGCAAACAGGAACAGAACGGCATCCCGGGGAATATCATCGTTGAACGCATCAGCCACCTCAACCCGTACCGTTACACCCGCGCTACCGGCTTCATCCTCGACTGGCCGGGAACTGGCGACCGGCGCCGGTGCTTCACGACCGAGTTCCTGATAAGCACGGGCAATGCCCTGGCGTATATCGGCAATGCGCGGATGGTCCGGCTCGACTTCGACAATCCGCTCCCAGCGGCTTATCGCTTCCTCGAAATTACCCTTGTGAAAAGCGCTGAAGGCCAGCAGGCCCAGGGCATTGACTTCGTCGGGGTTGATCGCCAGGGCTTCGTTAATCCTGCTCCGGACGGTGGGAGTTATCTCACCCTGACTGTCAAAAAAGCCGGCCTGGGCTGACAACCCCAGCGACACAGCGCGGAACGGAGAATCCGCCGCAAGGACGTCAGCGAGCCTCTGGTAGGCCCAGGCTGCATCCGCGTACTGTTCCATCTGCATATAGGTCCGGGCCAGCATGCCCCAGCCTTCCGGGTTGTCAGGACTGGCTTCGAGCCGATCCCGCAAGCGGGCGGCGAGATCGGGGATGTCGGCCATACTGCCCCCGCCTCCCTGGGCGCTCATTTCCTGCATGGCGCGGAACTGTTCGACACCAGCCTTGGCTCCCCACTGCTGATACAGTAAAACCGACGTCACGGGGATGGCGACCAGCGAGACCAGCACAATCGCCACCGCGCCTGCGCGTCCCTGACCTTCCTGCGGTGCTGTATTGACAACCCCCTGGTCTGCATCCGGTACATCGTCCAGCATGGCCCCGGCCAGTTCGTCCTTGAGCTGCTGGTAGGTTTCCTCATCAATATTGCCGGCTTCATAGTCACCATCCAGCTCGGCCATACGGGTCCGGTAGGCCAGCAGGTTCTGGTTGCGGACATCGGTTTCGGCACGCTTGCCCGGCTCGTAGGAAATCAGTGGATAGGCGATAAACGCCAGGGCCACAAGGATCAGAACAGCAGTGGTAATCCAGAAAATATCAATCATAACTATGTCGTTGGTTACTCAGGAAATAGGTTCAGCGGGAAGCATCCGAGTCGTAATTCGAGAGCGCACGGGAAGCTTTTTCCCGCTCCTCATCACTCAGCTCGGCAGCCTGTGCGCCGTGGCGGCGGGAGCGGATAAAAACTCCACCAACCACCAGCACGCCAATCAGCACGGCAAGGACCGGCGTTGCCCAGAGCAACAGGGTACGGCTCTCCAGCTTTGGCTTGTAGCGCACAAATTCACCAAAACGGGCCACCAGGGAGTTGGTAATTTCCTCGTTGCTGGCGCCCTCTTGCATCATAAGGTAGACCCTCTCGCGCATATCCTTGGAGATGGGCGCATTGGAGTCGATGATGTTCTGGTTCTGGCACTTCGGACAGCGCAACTCCTCGAGCAGGTTCTGAAAGCGAACCTCCTGCGACCTGGAGTCAAACTCGTAGACCGCGGCCGGATTTTCCTGCTGGGCTGCGGCCCAGACTGGCAGAACCAGGGTAATCGCCAGCAACAATAGACGCATCAGCCTTGCTCCCTGTATTTGCGGACAACAGGCTCAAGATCCTGTTGCCAGACTTTTTCGTCAACCGGGCCCACATGGCGGTAACGGACAATGCCCTTACTGTCGATCACATAGGTTTCCGGGGCACCGTAGACCCCCAGGTCGAAACCAAGCCTGCCTTCGGGGTCAAAGATATTGAGCCGGTAGGGATCGCCCAGGGTGTCGAGCCAGGCCATGGCTGCCTCGCGTTTGTCCTTGTAGTTCAGACCGATAATGGGGATACCGCGTTCCCGCGCCAGCCAGACCAGATCATCGTGCTCATCGCGGCAGGCCGGGCACCAGGTACCCCAGACATTCAACAGCGACACCTCGCCCTGGAACACCGAGGAATCCAGCGACTGGCCAGGCTGTTTCAACGCCGCCAGGGAGAAGGCCGGCACCGGTTTGCCGATGAGCACCGATTCCAGATGGTTGGGGTCCTTGCCGATACCCGCAAACAGCACTACGCCAAGGACCACCACCAGCACAACCGGAACAAACAACACCAGTCTTTTCATGAAAGCGCCTCTGTCGGGGCAGACTTGCCACCGGCGGCCTCTTCCTGCGCCGCCACTTTGGCGGCAAGCTTGCTCCGTACCCGGTAGCGGCGATCGGAAATTGCCAGGAAACCACCACAGGCCATAAACAGGGCACCCAGCCAGAGACAGCGAATCAGCGGCTTGTACTGGATACGGATGGCCCAGGCATTGCTGGACAACTGCTCACCCACCGCGACAAACAGATCCCGGGACAGGCTGGCATCAATACCCGCTTCGGTCATCATGTCACGGCGAACCTGATATTCGCGCTTCTCGGGGCGAATGGTGGAAACTGCCCGGCCATCCCGGAATACCTCGAAATTGCCGACATTCGCGGTAAAGTTGGCGCCCTGGCGCTGGGTCATCCCCAGGAAATTGAACTGGTAGCCGGCCATGGTCACCGAATCTCCCGGCACCATCCGAATTTCCCGCTCAATGCCATAGTTGGACACCACCGAGGCCCCCAGCATGGTAATCGCAACACCCAGGTGACCCAGCACCATGCCGTAATAGCTGCGGGACAGGCGGCGCATGCCCTGCCAGCGACCCTTCTTCGATGCGGACTTGTCCCAGATGTCCGTCAGGGTTGCGGCAGTAATCCATACTGCGGTAAAGCAGCCGGCAAACGCCCAGGGCTCGAAGCCGCCATAGATCACCATGATAGCGGTCGCCGCCAGTATGCTCACAGCCAGAGGCCAGAGCAGCTTACGGCCGATCCAGCCACCATCGGTCTTCTTCCAGCGAGAGAAAATACCGGCACCCAGCAGCAGGCCGGCGGCAATGGCCAGGGGACTGAAGGTCAGGTTAAAAAAAGGTTCGCCGATGGACAGGCGGCCCAGATCCAGGAAATCCAGCACCAGGGGATAGAGCGTGCCAACCAGTACCAGCAGTGTTGCCGCTACCAGCATTACATTGTTCAGCATCAGGAAAATTTCCCGGGAGTAGCTGCCATAGCGGGAGCGTGAATGCACCACCGGCGCCCTCAAGGCGTATAGTGCCAGGCTCGAGATAATGGTAATGCCGAGCAGGCCCAGCAGGAAAACACCCCGTTCCGGGTCAGAGGCGAAGGCATGAACCGAAGTCAGCACCCCGGAGCGCACCAGGAAGGTGCCCAGCAGGCTCAGCGAAAACGTGACAATCGCCAGCAGAACTGTCCAGCTCTTGAAGACCCCGCGTTTCTCGGTGACCGCCAGGGAGTGCATCAGGGCGGTGCCGGAAAGCCATGGCAACAGCGAGGCATTTTCAACCGGGTCCCAGAACCACCAGCCGCCCCAGCCAAGCTCGTAATAGGCCCACCAGCTTCCCAGGGCAATACCCAGAGAGAGAAAGGCCCAGGCAACGGTAGTCCAGGGGCGGGACCAGCGCGCCCAGGCAGCATCAAGACGGCCATTGATCAGGGCCGCAATGGCAAAAGCGAAAGCAACGGAAAAACCCACATAGCCCATGTAAAGCAGGGGCGGATGGATGATCAGTCCGAAATCCTGCAACAGGGGATTAAGATCCGCTCCATCGGCCGGCACATTCGGCAACAGCCGGTCAAAGGGATTGGAGGTCAGGACAATGAACAGCAGGAAGCCCACGGACACCATTCCCAGCACCGACAGCACCTGGGAAGTCATAACGGTAGGCAGGTGCCGGCTGAACACCGAAACCGCCAGGGTCCAGCCGGCCAGCATCAGAATCCACAGCAGCAGCGAGCCCTCATGGCCTCCCCATACCGCACTGAACTTGAAGTACCAGGGCAGCATGCTGTTGCTGTTATTGGCTACGTAGGCGACGGAAAAATCATCCACCATAAAGGCATGGGTCAGAATCGCAAACGCCAGCGCAGTGAACACAAAGAAACCTGCCGCCAGTGGCCTGGCAAAGAGCTGGAGGCTTTCCCGCCCGGTTATCGAGCCGGCCAGCGGCACGATCGACAGCAGCACCGCCAGCAACAGTGCGAGTATCAGCGCGAACTGTCCGAGTTCCGGATACATGAGCTTTCTCCCATCTAATAATGCGTGTATCTGATATTGGGTGTCGCTGCCACTCAGTAAGCGCCGACTGGCTGCTGCCCGGGCAGACTGTCAGTCACGCTGTCGGTCATGGCGCTCTTGTTGGCCGCCTTCGCTCTTTCCAGGGCTTCATTGACCTCCGGTGACATATAGTTCTCGTCATGTTTTGCCAATACCTGGTCGGCGACAAAAAAACCGTCCTGACGTATGCGGCCCATCGCCACTATGCCCTGCCCCTCAGCAAAAAGGTCCGGAAGAATGCCCACGTACTCCACCGGAAACGACGAGTTGAAGTCGGTCACATTGAACTGGACTCTCAGGCTTTCAGGGTCGCGCTTGACAGACCCGTCTTCGACCATCCCGCCAGCCCGGATACGGACGTCCAGGGGTACTTCCCCGGAAGCGATCTGGGTGGGGTCGTAAAACAGGTTGATGTTCTGCCGCAGGGCGTAGGTTGTCAGACCCACGGCAACAGCCACTCCCGCCAGCAGGAACAGCACAATGGTAAGACGTTTTTTACGAAGCGGATGCATAGCCATGGCTTGTCAGTCTCTCGAAGGTTGAACCGGGGTGAAACTTGCGGCTGCCGGGGCCTGTCTGGCCGATGACCGACCCGCCCGGCGGCGCTGGGAGTTGATGACTGACCGGCGCTGGCGCATTGACCAGACCATGAGCCCGACCAGACATACAGTAAAAACCGCGTAACAGGTCCACACATAGGGGCCGTGCCCTTCCATAGACCAGAACGCGGCAATCGAATCAAATTCCATAGCTCATCCCTCCCCTGACCGGACCAGTTCCTGAACCCAGCGCGTTCTGGACTCGCGGGTCAGTATTTCTGTCTGCATCCGCAGGCATGCCAGCCAGCCGAAAATAAGGTAGAGGCCGAGCACTGCCAGCAACAGCGGAACCCACATATCAGGCGACATCGAAGGCTTTTCCGTCAGCTTGAATGTTGCCGGCTGATGCAGGGTATTCCACCACTCCACAGAATACTTGATGATAGGTATATTCACTACCCCTACCAGCACCAGTACAGCCGTCGAGCGGGCCGCCGATTTTTCATCGGAGATGGCCGAGCTCAGGGCAATCACCCCGAAATACAGAAACAGCAGGATCAGCATGGAGGTCAGCCGGGCGTCCCAGATCCACCAGGTGCCCCAGGTGGGCTTACCCCAGACCGCGCCGGTAAACAGGGCCAGAAAGGTAAATATCGCACCCACCGGCGCCACTGACCGCACAAACAGATCCGCCAGCTTTATTCTCCATACCAGGGTCACCACCGCTGCCGAGGCCATCATCAGGTACACCGACTGCGCCAGGAATGCCGACGGCACATGGATATAGAGAATCCGGTAGCTGTTACCCTGAAGGTAATCCTTGGGAGCAAAGGCCAGCCCCCATACCAGCCCGGCAAGCAACAGTCCGGCCCCGAGCCAGAGCAGCCAGGGCATCAGCTTTGAGGCGATACCGTAAAACCACTTGGGTGAGCCCAGTTTGTGAAAAATTTGCCACATCGGGGATTTACCTTTCTACCTGGTTTAACTGTTGGACAGACTGATGCGCAGTGCTGCCGCCGATGCAAAGGGTGCGAGCGTCAGCGCCAGCACCAGAAACGCGCCCATAAGCGCCATATAGGCGGACACCGCTGCCCCGTCTGTCGCTGCGCTCACAGTTCCGGTACCGAATATCAGCACCGGAATGTACAGGGGAATGATCAGCAGCGACAACAATACCCCTGCAGACCGGAGCCCGAGCGTCAGAGCCGCCCCGATGGAACCAATAAAACTCAGCACCGGAGTTCCGATCAGCAGGGTTAGACACAGAACCAGAATAGAGTTCCCGTCCAGCTGCATCATCACTCCCAGAACTGGTGTCAACAATACCAGGGGCAATCCCGTCACCACCCAGTGGGCCAGGGTTTTGGCCAGCAGCAGAAGAAACAGGGGCTGGGGCTGCAAAACCAGCTGCTCCAGGGTGCCGTCATCATAATCATGGCGGAACAGGTGATCCAGGGACAGCAGCACGGACAGCAGTGCCGCCACCCAAAGTATACCGGCGCCGGCTTCTCTCAGGAATGCGGGTTCGGGACTGACTCCCAGAGGAAACAGGCTGACCACCATGACAAAAAACAGCAACGGGTTGAGCAGATCCTGGCGCTGGCGGAAGGCCCCCCGCAGATCCCGCATCAGCACCGCCCACATGGCAGGCAGAACACCGACAGCGGAGTCTTCACTGCGAATAGTGATGGTTACTGTGGCTTCAGCCGTCATCCGCGACGCCCCCAAGAGTAATGCGTGCCATGCCCGGCAGTTGCAGGTCATGGTGAGTGGTCACCACCACGGCACCGCCACGGCGGGCCCGCTGCAGCAACAACTCCTCAATGGCAGCCACACCGGTGTGATCAACGGCCGTAAATGCTTCGTCAAGGACCCACAGTGGCTCTTCCGAAATCAGCAGCCGGGCCAGAGCAACCCGGCGCTGCTGCCCCGCCGAGAGCTGACCCGACGGAACATCCTGAAAGCCGCCCAGCCCGGTGCCCTCCAGGGCCCTCCTCAGGGTCTCGTCCTCGGTCTGCTGGCGGCCGGCCATCAGTGCCCGAAGGTTTTCCAGTGGCGTGAGTAGCGGCTTGATTCCGGGCCGGTGACCGATATAAAGCAGATTGCGCAGAAACTCCTCCCGGCGCCAGGCCCGGGGCTGGCCCCGCCACATGATCTGTCCGGAATAGCTGTCGTTGAGGCTGGCGAGGATTCTAAGCAGGGTAGTCTTGCCGGTACCATTGGGGCCCTCGATACGGGTCAGCGTTCCGGCCGCGATTGCGAAGGAAAGATCGCGAAAAAGCATTCGACCATCCCGCTCGCATTGAAGATTTACGGCCTGTAATAAAGGCTCAGACATCAGGGTCCCATAGCAAAAATAAGCAGAATCAGCTGTTCCGGCATAAGATCGACGGATCACACGGGTCCACAAAAATTTCGCCTATCATAGCGAAAACATTCGACGATTGCTCTTGTCATAAGTCAAATCGGCACCGGAAGGAATTCATTAAAGGGTGAGCCCGGGGTAGGACCTAGGTCTGTGTTCAACCCTGGTACATGCTGATAATCTGAAGCTATGAAAATATCATTTGCGACTCTTATATTGACTCTGTGCCTGCTGCCGGTCTCCGCTGCTGGCCAGTCTGACCTCCCGAAGATGCAGGAGCCTGCTGGTGCGCAGGAAGGCTCTTTTACTGAGCTTGAGGGTATGGTCGAGTTTCTGCAGGAACGTCTGCAGGAAGACCCGGACAACCTCGATGGCTGGCTGATGCTGGCCCGTTCCTATGCCTATATGGAACAGCCGGCCAAGGCGGCAGAAGCCTTCGGACAGGCCCGGCAGCAGTTCGGCGACTCGCCCGAGCTGCTCACCAGCGAAGCCGAATACCTGATGCAGGCCGCCGGCGGCAAAGTGGATGAGAACACCGAGGCTTTGGTCACCCGGGCGCTGGAAATGCGCCCCGATTTCAGCCGGGCGCTCTGGCTGGCGGGCATCGCCCACTACCAGCGCAAGGAGTACGGGGAGGCGGGTAAGCTCTGGCAACAGTTGCTGGACCAGCTAGCCGCAGGCAGCGAATCGAAAAGCATGGTTCAGGAAGCCCTGGATGACCTGGCGGATCGGGGCGTTAGTCTGGATCAGCCGAAAGAAAATGGACCCGGCGACCCCTGACCAGGTGAATCCCTGACGCAGGCGCCCTATAATAGCTGGATTCAGACTGCGGGCGCGTGCGTGGGAACTGGCAAGACCGGGTGAGTTGTTGATGTGTAAAAACCTAAAGCTGTATTTTCCGGCGGTTATATTGGTGCTGCTTGCTCTGGCCTCGGGCACAGAGGCACAGCCTGTTTCCGACATTGCCAGTACCCGGCACAATCTGTCCCTCAGCGGTTCAGGGGAAGTCAAAGCTAGCACTCAGTCAGAAATGTGTGTGTTCTGCCATACTCCCCACAGCAGTAGCACCAGTGCCGCCGCGCCCCTGTGGAACCGGAATCTTTCCGAGGCAACCTACACCAGCTACGACTCCTCTTCGATCCAGGCCCTTGATATTGCCGAGCCCATCGGCTCCTCACGGCTGTGCCTGTCCTGCCACGACGGCACCCTGGCCATAGGCGCGGTACTCAACGAGCCGGGCCGCGGCGGTGGCGATGGCAGCATCTCCATGCAGGGCACCGCGGCCGACGGCACCATGCCCGGCGATGCCGGAGTTACCACTGGCAACACCCGGGACCTGGGGGTCAACCTGACCAATGATCACCCCATTTCGTTCACCTACAACAGCGCCCTGGCCAACGCCGACGGTGAGCTGCGCGATCCGGCGGCTGTCCCCCACCTGGGTGTGCGCCCCACCGACAACCCGACCCTGCCGCTGGATCCCAACGGCAGCGGTGACGGCCTGGTCCAGTGTACTACCTGCCACGACCCGCATATCAGCGAGCAGGGGGAGTTCAACAAATTCCTGCGGGTCAACCGTTTCCAGGTCAACCCGGCTACCGGCGGGACTTTCTCCGAAGCCAGTGATCAGATCTGCCTGGCCTGCCACGACAAACTGGGCGCCGCCTGGGCTACCTCGGCTCACGCCGACGACACTGTTGCTGACGAGACCTACAAGGCTGACGCCGCCACCATGCGCCAGTTTGATCAGGGCCTCAGGGTCTGGCAGGCAGGCTGCCTCAACTGCCATAACCCCCACACCACAGAGGGGGCCCGGCGCCTGCTCCGGGAAGGTACGGACGCACCCGGAGGCCTGACCGCACCCAAGGCGGCGGGCGGCTCTGCCATCGAGGAAACGTGCTACCAGTGCCATAGAAGCCCTACTCAGAGCATTGTGCAAGGTGGTAGTGGTGAGGTGCCGGATATCCACCAGGATTTTCAGCGGGCCCGACGCATGCCAATCACCACCGCCAACCAGCCGGCCAATACCGAGGTGCACGATATCCTGGACGCCGATTTTACCGAGACCCGGGCCAACCTGGGCCTTAACAACCTGAATAACCGTCACGCCGAGTGCACCGACTGCCACAACCCCCACCGGCTGATGCGCAATTCGCTGTTCAACGGTCTTGGCACCGACCGGCGCACCCACCTGGTCGGCGGGCCCACTGGCAACCTGGCCTCGGGAGTACTGCGCGGCACCTTCGGGGTGGAACCCGCTTATCTGGGCGAAAGTTTCTTTGACCTGCCCAATGACTACGACGTCAAGAAAGGTGACGGTGGCGAGGGTGCCAGCACGGCGGTGACCAGCGGCCATGTCACACGGGAGTATCAGATCTGCCTGAAATGTCATTCTGATTTTGCCTACCAGGACGACAACCTCTACCCCAGCGGCACCACCCGACCGCCACTGGGCGGTCCTGGCACTCCCGCTTCTGCCACAGAACGCAGCAACTACACCCGTTACACCAACCAGGCCCGAGAGTTCCAGGCGCCAGACACTCACAAGGGTGCGCCCGGCGACCAGGGCACCGCCGCCGGTGCCGACTACAACGCAAACAATCACCGCTCCTGGCACCCGGTAATGGATGTCACTGGCCGCACCACCGGCCTGCGCAGCGGCATGAATGCCGGTTCGTTCGAGGCTCCATGGAACGCCAATGTAGGCAACCAGACCATGTACTGCTCCGACTGCCACGGCGCCAGCACCCCGAATGGCCAACACGAGCCCGCCGCCGGCCAGGCTTGGGGCCCCCACGGCTCGCAGCACAACTTCATTCTCAAAGGCCCTTACAACAGTGAGAGTGGGGAAGGCACCGGCAATACCCTGTGTTTCAAATGCCATGACTCCGGAAGTTACGGGGGTAACAGTGGCGGCACCGGCTGGCGGACCGAGGGAGAGGACGGTCACGCACTCCACTCGGGAGAAATCGAATCACCGATACGCTGTAACTGGTGCCATGTGGCGGTTCCCCACGGCTGGAAGAACAAGGCGCTGCTGGTCAACCTTAACGATGTCGGGCCCGAAGCCGGCCTGGCGCCGGGTACCGAAGTGAACACAAACTACAGCAACGGCCCCTACTACCGCGACGCCTATCTGAAAATCCGTAACTTCAACCAAGATTCAAGCTGGGGGGAAAATGATTGCGGACCTACCACTGGCGAGGGTGGGCGTGACTGGATGCGGGATGTGTGTGACAGCCCGCCATGACACCGCCCCTTACCACCAGTGAATGCCCCCTTAAATTTTGAGCTGACCCATGGCCTTGTTCTGGAACCTGATGACCAGGCTGGCGTCCCTGAAGCTGACGCTGGTCATACTGATTCTGTTGGCAGCCGGGGTCCTGGTGACCTACGACAAGGAGGTTCACACCACCTGGACACTGATCCTGCCCCTGGCGCTGGTGGCCATTAACCTGCTGGCAGCTATCATTGTCAGCCCCGCCTTCCGCCGCCATCCCGGACTGATGGTGTTCCATCTGGCACTGCTGGCGATTCTGGTGCTGGTGACCGCTGGCCGGCTCACCTATCTGAAAGGCCACGTGGGGCTCGCCACGGGCCAGGCCTTTGAAGGTGAGTTATCGGAAAAGGATGCTGGCCCATGGCACAATGGGGACCTTGAGGAGGTGTCATTTGTCAACGAGGGCTTCACCATCGACTACATGCCGGGGCAGCGCCGCGGCAACACCTATAACCGGGTCAGTTGGCAGATTGCCAACGGCCAGCGAAAACAAGCGGTTATTGGCGACAACACACCACTTGAACTTAAAGGCTATACCTTCCACACCACTTTCAACAAAGGGTTCGCCCCTGTCTTTCTGTGGCAGCCAGATGATGGCTCCTCGCCAGTGATAGGAACGATCAATCTCCCCAGCTATCCGCTAAACGATTACCGCCAGGCCCTGAGCTGGACGCCACCAGGCAGCGAGCAGGAGCTTTGGGTCATGCTGGAACTCGGGGAAGACGTATTACCCAAGGACCAGGCCGCCAGGTTTCGCATTCCTGAAGCTCACCACCTTATACTGCGACGGGATGATGAGCGCCATATACTGCGTTACGGGGATCGGCTGAAACTGGCAGAAGGCTGGATAACTTACCAGCGACTGACCACCTGGATGGGTTATAGTGTGCGCTACGACTGGACCATCCACTGGCTGTTTGCCGCCGCCGCCATTGGCATCGCAGGACTGGGCTGGCATTACTGGGCCAAGTACGATCGTCGCCCCTGGCGTCCACAATATGTTGACACATATGACTTCGCCGGGGACAGACAATCCTGACACGCCACAGGCTAATTTTAAGAGGTGATGAATGGAAAAGTGGGAACTAGTATTACTGTGGTGCGCACTGATTGGTTATGTGATTGGCGGGTCTGCGGCAATTATTGGCGTGGTACTCAAACGTCTTCCAGAGCGCACCGTGCTGGCCATTCTTGCCCTCGCTTTACTGCTTCATACGGCCTTTCTGGCCATCCGCTGGGTGCGCCTCGGCCATGGCCCCTACCTGACCATGTTCGATATTCTCTCGAGTAATATCTGGAGCTTCATGCTGATTTTTCTGATCGTCTACTGGCGCTATCAGGTGGTCCGGCCGGCCTCAGCGATAATCATGCCGGTGATTTTCATGCTGATGGGCTGGATGCAGCTTTCCGACAACACCCCCGGCCACCTGCCTAGCCACTACAACACCCTTTGGTTGTACATCCACATCAGCTTTGCCAAGGTGTTCTCGGGAATGGTGCTGGTAGCGGTCGGACTCTCCGGCATCATCCTGCTTCGCCACCTGCAACCGGCACGGGAACGCTTCGCCCGGCTGCCGGTAAACGGCAGTCTGGCCGACCTTGCCTATCGGTTTATGGCTATCGCCCTGATTTTTCACAGTCTGATGCTGGTGGCCGGGGCTATCTGGGCTCATGACGCATGGGGACGTTATTGGAACTGGAACGCCCTGGAAACCTGGTCATTCATTACCTGGCTTTTACTGGCCTTTGCAATTCACCTGCGCATTACCTTCAAGCCTTCACCAGAACTTAGTGCGGTTTTGGTGATCGGGGTTTTTTCACTCGCCTTTCTTACCTTCTACGGAGTGCCGTTTTTCTCCAACGCGCCCCATAAAGGGGTAATGTGAGGAATGCCACCAAGCACCCCTGGCGCCCATCTGCATGAGCAGTCGCCAGACGATGTGAACCCGGGTTGGATACTGGGTATTTCCGCTTATTATCATGACAGTGCAGCTGCCCTTGTGGACAGGCACGGCTGCATCGTCGCGGCTGCCCAGCAGGAACGTTTTTCCCGGCGCAAACATGATGCCTGCTTTCCGGCTGAGGCTATCAACTACTGCCTGGCGGAGGCCAACATTGGTCTATCGGCAGTCAGCCAGATCATTTTCTATGACAAGCCGTTACTGAAGTTTGAACGTCTCCTGGAAACCTACCTCGCGTTCAGCCCCCGGGGACTGAGATCGTTTCTTCAAGCGATGCCTGTCTGGATCAAAGAGAAACTGTACCTGAAAGCGTGCCTGCGCAAGGAGCTGGGTTGCCTAAGCGGGATACCTGTATCCCGGCTGCCGCCTTTACGTTTCACCGAACACCACCAGTCCCACGCCGCCGCCGCATTCTACCCAAGCCCTTTCCAGCGGGCAGTCGTTCTTTGTGTCGATGGCGTCGGGGAATGGGCAACCCTGTCTGCCTGGCTGGGTAACGGCAAGGAGTTGTTGCCGCTGTGGGAGCAACGCTTTCCGCATTCACTCGGGTTGCTGTATTCAGCGTTCACCCAATATCTGGGATTCCGGGTCAATTCCGGAGAGTACAAGATGATGGGGCTGGCGCCCTATGGCAAGCCCAGCTACGCTGACCGCATCCTCGAAACTTTGGTCCAGCTGGACGAGGACGGCAGTTTCCGGTTGAACATGCGCTATTTCGACTTTGCTACCGGTCTTAGCATGACCAATGCCCGCTTTCACTCCTTCTTTGGAAGGTCCCCCCGCGCCCCTGAAAACGCCATTGAAGCTTTCCACCAGGATATCGCCTGCTCTATCCAGACTGTGACTGAAGAGATCATGTTCAGACTCGCCCGCACGGTCAGCAGGGAAACCGGAGAAAACCAGCTTTGCCTGGGAGGAGGCGTTGCCCTGAACTCCGTAGCCAATGGCCAGCTGCTGCGCAGCGGCCTTTTTGAGCACATCTGGATCCAGCCGGCAGCCGGCGATGCCGGCAGTGCCCTGGGAGCGGCCCTGTGCGGCCACTATCAATTACTCGGCCAACCCCGCACTGTCATGAAAAATACCATGCATAACACCTACCTGGGTCCCGCCTGCAACGCGAGTCAGACTGAGACCCAGTTTTTAGCCCAGAATGCCCGGTTTCAGGTGATGGAAGAGCAGGAGCTGATTGCCCGAGTGGCCCACTTCATTGCCGAAGGCGCGGTTGTGGGCTGGATACAGGGACGAGCAGAGTTTGGCCCCCGGGCACTGGGCAACCGTTCCATTCTGGCGGACCCTCGCAGAGCGGATATGCAGCAAACCCTTAACTCAAAGATAAAACATCGCGAATCCTTCCGACCCTTTGCACCGGTTGTGGTGGAAGAGCGGGCGGCCGAAATCTTCGATATTGACCATCCCAGCCCGTATATGCAGTTTGTCGTGCCGATCAAAAAAAAATACATTGATCGCCTGCCAGCTATCAGCCACGTTGATGGCTCAGCCCGGCTCCAGACGGTTAACCCGAGCCAGAATCCCAGACTGCATGCGCTATTACTCGCCTATAGTCAGCGCACTGGCTTGCCGGTCCTGATCAATACTTCTTTCAATCGACGAGGGGAACCAATGGTTGCCACGGCGGTCCAGGCCTATGAGTGCTTCATGGCCACCGAAATGGACTATCTGGTCATCGATAACTTGCTGTTAAGTAAATCCGATCAGCCTGAACCAGCAAAAGGTAGGGAATGGGAGCAAACATTCGAACCGGACTGAGGGCGTTTAAGGCGCGACTGCAGTATGGTCTCCGGAAAACTGCAAGGATCTTGCACGTTACCAATACTCTGGTAATGCTAACGCTGGTATGGTTTCTGGTTATGGTTCCGACCGGTTTGCTGATGCAACTCTTCCGGCAGACACGGCTCGACCGACGAGGTAATCCCCGCTGTGCTGTCAACCGCCATTGGCGTGGCCATCCTATCGGTCCCGATGAAATGAAACGGCCATTCTGAGCCGGCATAAGAACCCTGGAAAATGGCTATTATTGAACTTATACGTGATCTCTGGGAATTCATTCGCCACGGCAAACGCTACTGGATGATACCCATTATCACTATATTGCTGCTTATGGGCATCGTGATTACTACCAGCGAAGGCTCTGTCCTGTTGCCGTTTATCTATGCCATCTTCTGACAGTCAACGCCCAAGCCCTCTGTATCGCTGGCTTTTGGGAAGCCTCCTGACACTGCTGTTCTTTGCCCTGACAGAAATGGTGCTGGTGCTTGTCGGCATTGTCCCGCTTTTCGTTGACAGCGACCCCTATGTGGGCTTCTCGGGCAAAGCGCCAATGTTTGTGACCGAGGAAGAAGCTGATAGTAATGAAACCTGGATGGCGCTGGCCCCACAAAAACGTCGTCTGTTCAATTATCAGCGATTCCCCTTGAGCAAGGCTCAAGGCAGCTACCGTATTTTTTGCCTGGGTGGCTCCACAACCTATGGCCGGCCCTATGATCATACCACCTCCTTCTGTGGCTGGCTGGAGGCCTTTCTCGGCAAAGCCGATCCCTCCCGGCGCTGGGAAGTCATCAACCTTGGCGGAATCAGTTACGCCAGCTACCGGGTTGCGGCCATGATGCCGGAACTTGGCCGTTACCAGCCGGATCTTTACATTGTATATTCCGGTCACAACGAGTTCCTCGAGGAGCGTACCTACCGCGGTATTGTCGATATGCCCGAGTGGTTACGCGACCTGAATATTCAACTGAGCCGGCTACGGACCTATAGCCTGCTCAAGCGCAGCCTGCAACCGAGCAACACGTCCACGGCCGGGCAAGCGGATGAGAGGACTGCCCTGGCTGCCGAAGTCGATGACATTCTGAAACACACCGTAGGTCCCGATTCCTACGAACGGGACGACAGGCTCAGGGAGCAGATCGCCGAACATTACCGCTTTAATCTTGAGCGCATGATCCGTTTGGCCCGGTCCCGGGGCAGTGACATTCAGTTCATCATGCCGGCAGCCAAACTCCGTAACGAAACTCCTTTTAAAAGCACTCATCGTGAAGGGCTGAGGGGGCAGGATCGAGAAGACTGGAAAGGCTTTTTCCGGGCGGGGAAACAACGCTTCAATCAACACCGCTATGAAGCCGCACTGGACCATTTCGACAAGGCTCTAAAGCTGGATGACCGTTACGCCGGGCTGCACTACTGGCGCGGCCAGGCATTATTTGAACTGGAACGTTATGACGATGCCCGTTCGGCCTTCCAGCGCAGTGTGGATGAAGACGTGGCGCCGCTGAGAATGCCAGGCAAACTGCAGAATACCTTGCAGAAGGTAGCGGCAGAAAACCAGGTAACACTCATTGACTTCCCATCATTGATCGGGAATGTATCCCGCCAACGCTGGGGCCACGAACTGCCAGGGGAGCGATTATTCCTTGATCATGTGCATCCGACCATAGAAATGCACAAGTTACTGGCGCTGGAGTTGCTGGATGAACTGAGCAGCCGTCAGATTGTACGCCGGACACCGACCTGGAACGAGCAGACGATTGCCCAGGTAACCGCTGAGCGCATGGCTTCCCTGAATGATGAAAAGCAACGCCGTGCACTTATCAATCTCTCCGCAGTCGTTGGCTGGGGAGGTAAACTCGAAGAGGCCCACGCATTATTGCGCCGCAGCCAGAGGGAGTTTGGCAACTCGCCGCTGATCCTCTCCCTGCTGGCGCTTTCTTCTGAGCGGCGGGGCAAAATGGATGAGGCTCTGGAGTTTGCCAGTCAGGCAGTCGAGCTCTATCCGACACGGTACGACGCCTGGCTTGACCTTGCCCACATCTTTAAAAAGACCAACAACACCCAGAAAGCCATTTCCGCGTACCAGCGTGCCCTGACGTTAAAGCCGGACTCGGTAACCATCCGCAAGAATCTGGCAGTGCTTCTGGTCCAGGAGGGCCAGAACTCCCAGGCCATCAAGCAATACAGCAAAATCATTGAGTTGGACCCGACCATAGGCGAAGCATTTCTTAACCTGGGCGTACTCCAGGCAGAGATGGGACAGATAAAACAGGCAGAGAAACATTTCCGGCAGGCACTGGCACGCGACCCCGAACAAGCCTATGCATACTTCGCACTGGCCGTGATTGCGCAACAGCGCAACCAGCCGGAAAAGGCCCTGGAGCATTATCGCAAAGCCCAGGAGCTTGACCCCACCAACGCAGAAGTTGCCAACAACATGGGTATCCTGCTGGCGCGTCTGGGACAACTGGAAAGCGCTATCAGGCAGCTGGAAAAAGCTGTGGAGTTGCAACCTGACTATCTTGACGCTCGACACAACCTGGATGCAGCGAGAACAGAGATGCGTTCAAAGGGGCTCTGAGAAAGATCATACATGGATAATTACGGTTACCGCCCCAACCACGCCGGTATCAGCGGGTACAACCTTGCGGCTTCCTCGTAGCTGAGCACCGGATTCCGGTCATTGTGCATCCGCTGCAATACCAGCATGTTTTCGTAAAGACCCCGGTCAGGATACTTGCCGGACGCCTCCAGCCACCAGAGCTTGTATTCGCGGTAGGCCTGCGGGCTCTTGCGGTGCAGATCATAATTCATCTGCAGGTAATCAATTTCATAACCGATGCCCAGCGGGTTAACGATGCGCTCGAGGGATGAAATATCCCTGCCCTGCCGGTCAATCACCAGTTTTATCTGCCACAGGGCGTGCAGGTGCGTCATCATGAACCCCCATAACAGCGGCACGGCAAAAATAATACCGACCCGGAGCGGGGCACCAGAACCCATGGTTTTTTCCCGGGTGGGCCAGCACCGGTCCGCGATCATGCCCAGTATCAGCAGGAAGGCCAGCCAGTGCCCGAGGGAATAATAGAATGGAAATTCGGTCATGGCATGAAGCACCAGTGGCAGTGGCAGAACGGTCATCAACAACCTTTCGCCCCTGGGGCCATGGCTCCAGATTCGCCAGATCACCCAACTGCCAAAGCCAATCATTGCCAGCATTGGCAGCAGTCCACCTTCCACCCCCCACAACAGCAATTCGTTGTGGGGATGGAAAAAGGTCGCAGTGATGAGGGGGTCGACAACCACTGGCTGATTGACCGGCAGGGCCGCACGCCAGTCGGCAAAGCTGTGCACGAAGTCATGCTGGAACCGGCCGTAACCCCAACCGGAAAACGGCGCTTCCAGAATCATCCGCAAACTATGCAGGTATACCGGCAGGCGTTCCCCCGCCTTGTCGACCGCCTTGACGGCAACCGACTCCTCCGCCCAGGGCGCCCACCAGGCGATGGCGGCCAGCATGCAGCCGACCAACAGAGCTGCACCCCACTCCCGGCAACGGGCCTGGTCCAGCTTGTACAAATGGATCAGTACCAGGGGGACCGCAATCAGGACGGCAAACCAGCTGGTACGGGACTGGATTACCAGTATCAATACTGGCATAAACAGCGGCGCCAGCAGGATAACCGCTTTCTCCAGCCGGTTGCGGGCCTCACCCTGCAGCCAGGCGGAAATGACCAGGGCGGAAGCCAGGAAAGAAGCCATGACATTGACATGCTGAAATACACCGAAAGGCCGGCCCGAAAGCGGGTCATAGCCAAGCAGGTAACTCAGGGGGTCGGTGCGTTCAAGCACATAGAGCTGGACATACCCCAGCGCCGTTTCCAGCAGGGCGCCAGCCAGTATGGCCATGCCCAGCCACCACCAGTGCCGCCGGGAGAGGCCGGGTTGAGCCAGCGCGAACAGCAGCAGCGCGCCGGCGGTAACGCCCAGGAGCCGCGGCAGCGCTACCAGCGAAGCCTCATTCCAGCTCCAGAACAACGGCAGCCAGAAGGCAAGAAGCAGCAAGGCCACGCCCTGGTGAAAAGCACTGAATTGAACTTTTCCGTGTGTCACCGGCCAAAGTGCCAGAGCCACCATCAGGAAGAATCCCATCCACATGGCGCCATTGAAAGGCAGGGTCTGACCGCTGGCGCCGGTATTGGGGAAAATAATGTGAAGCAGAAGGGTAAAAGTGACCAGCGCGGAACCGATCAACGCGTTTGCGAGGCGCTGATCGTGGAGAAGGGTAGCCATCATGGTGATTCCGTCAAGACCTGATTACGACCAAAGTCCGTGTCTGCTTTTCAACAGCCAAGTGTAGCATATTATAAATGACCGATCAGCGAAGCCTGCCCCAGCCAGCTCAGAATCCCGCCCCCAGCCATGCCAGCCGCAACGGTGGTGTGAAAGGCTGGCTGTTGCTTGCGGTAGCCGCCCTGGGGCTGGCCGCACTGATGGCAGTCCTGCTGGTAGCCGCCCGTACCCCGGGCATTGCCGGCGTGCTGGCGGGCCGCATAGCCTTTGCCGATGCCCTGGTGCTGCATGTCAACTTTTCAATACTGGTCTGGTGCCTGGCCCTGGCGGCTGCGCTCTGGTGCTGGTTCTCACCCTCCCGCACCCTGGCCGGAGCCCTGCCATTGGGTCTCGCCGGCAGCGGCGCCCTGCTGATGTTACTGACGCCGCTGCTTAGCGGTCCGGGCAATGCAATCACCAGCAATTATGTACCGGTACTGCAGCAGGACGCCTACCTGCTGGGCCTGGGGCTCTTTGCCACCGGTGCGGTGACTGCTGCCCTGCGATTCCTGTGGACCGGCCGCTACTGGCACTGGCCCGAGAGCCATCAGCAGACCCTGAGACTGGGGCTTGCCAGTGTCGCGCTGACCGTGGTGGTAGCGGCCCTGATCCTGGTGCTGGCGCTGGTAAAACTGCCCATGGACCTGGCGCCCGCGAGCTTCTATGAACAGCTGTTCTGGGGTAGTGGTCATGTATTGCAGATTGCCTATGCCCAGCTGATGGCGCTGGCCTGGTTGTGGCTTGCCCGGCTGGGAGGAATGCGGCCAGCGGTCTCCCCTGCGGTGATCGCGAGCTGGCAGGCTCTGGGCGTTCTGCCAGTAGCTATGGCGCTACTGGTGGCGCTCAGTGGCTCGCCTCAGGATAGCAGTTACTTCCGTGCTTTCACCTGGATGATGATGGCAAGTGGCTACTGGCTGCTGCCACTCATAGCCGTGTTAATGGTACAATTAGTGACCACTGTAAACACTGAGCGCAACGGGGCACGCCTGGCCCTTGGAATTTCCATGGCACTGTGTGTCGCTGGCGCTGTGCTGGGCAGCCTTATCCGTGATGACAGCCTGCTGGTACCGGCGCATTACCACGCTGCCACCGGTGCCGTAACCATTGCCCTGATGGGCCTTACTTTCCGGCTGTTACCCAAACTCGGTGGCCATCCACCCGGCCGGCGCTGGCAAACCCTGCAACTGGGGATCTATGGCTCTGGCGTCGCACTCATGGCGGCCGGGCTGGCCTGGTCGGGCGGCCACGGGCTGGCGCGTAAAACCCCGGGGGAGCCGTTAAATGAGGCAGCCCTGGGGGGCATGGCAATGATGGGGCTGGGTGGTCTGGCAGCAATAATGGGCGTATTACTGTTTGTGATGTTGATGTGGCTGGCCCTTGGAAGCCGGCAGACCATGGTGGTGCGACGGTTTTCCGTCCACCGCCCACCAACAGGTGACAATGCTGATGGTTCTTAAAAAGCCCATAGACCGTAAACTCAAAGCCGCAATGGGTGCTGTTGCGGCTATTCTGGTCATCGGTTTTGCGCTTTCCCGGGTCCCCCAGGAGTACCTTGTGCCGGACGAGGACGCGGTCACGGAAAGCGCCACCAGAGCGGTGCATGATTCCACCGAGAGCCGGCCAGGCAGCAGCCGTGGCGGTGTCCTGGAACTGCCCCAGCCGCTCAAGGCCGATCCGCAAGCCACACCTGAGGCGCATGTCCGGGAGGCCGGGGAGGCAGAACTGCGGGAAAGGTTCAATCAGGCGGTCATCATGCTCCATGCTGGCGAATACCAGTACGCCATCAAGGCTCTGCACCGGGTGCTGGAGCTGCGCCCCCGCCTGCCGGAGGCACATGTCAACATGGGGTTTGCCCTGCTCGGAGAAGAGGCCTACGAGGCTGCCGCTGACTTTTTCGCAACGGCCATCGATCTGAACACTTACCAGGCCAATGCTTATTATGGTCTGGCCGTTGCCATGGACGGCATCGGTAACCGGGAAGCAGCTCTGGGCGCCATGCGCAGTTTTATTCACCTCGCTGGTGAGGCCGAGGAGCCCTATCTGGCAACTGCCAGGGCGGCACTATGGGAATGGCAGGCTTCCCAGAACCCGGCCCAGGCAGAAACCGAAGCCGGGGCAGAACCACAGGCAGAGGATCGTGCAGAGCCAGCCACCGGCACAGAAGGCGGGAAGTCATGAAACGCCGCTGGCCGCTGGTGACCGTAATAACTGCCCTGGCCGTTGCGCTGATGGCCATGGGCTCCCGGGAATCTGCACCGGAGCTGGTTGGTAAGCCGATGCCGGAACTGGAACTGACCAGGGCTGATGGCAGTAGTTGGTCGCTGACAGATTTGCGGGGCCAGGTGGTGGTACTTAATCTCTGGGCAACCTGGTGCCCGCCCTGCCGCAAGGAAATGCCTGCCCTGCAACGACTGGCGGATACACTGCCTGCCGAAAAATATGAAGTGGTGGGAATTTCCGTGGACGTGGACCGTTTTCTGGTTGAGGAATTCTTGCGCCGCCTGGAGGTTACATTCGATGTCCTGGTGGATCCCAGTGGCGAGGCCACAGACCCCATTCTCGCGGTCCGGGCCTTTCCCGAGACATTTCTGATCGGTACTGACGGCACCCTTCGCCAGCGTGTGCTGGGCGAGCAGGAGTGGGACAGCAAGGAGTGGCAGGAACGGATAAGAGGACTGGACGATGTCTGAGCGTCACACCATCTTCGGGAAAGTCCTGCTATTGATTCTGCTGGCCCAGCCCGCATGGGCACAGTCGCCAATGCAGGAGTCACCCCATAACCTTACCTCCGAGAATACCGATGAAAGACAGGTCTGCATGGCCTGCCACATTCCCGGGGGCAATGCCGGCAGCCACGACCCCCTCTGGCAGCAACAGGGCACATTGCCACAGCGTAATTTCAAAACCTTTGACACGCTGGGGCGCAGCGGCGAGACCGAACCGGGCGGCAGTAGCCGGGGCAGCGTGTCGATCGCGTGCCTTTCCTGCCACGACGGCACCCAGGCCCCCGGCATCACCGGAGTGCCAACCACGATACCCAGAGATTTCCAGCAGATAACCGGAGAAGCCGGGGGCAGCGATGCCCGGTTTGCCGAAACCACCTCGGCTGGTCAGCACCGCTCGGGCGAACATCCTGTGGGCATTGAGTACGCGCGCGGCCGCTACAGCGAAGGAGTCGCCGCTAAAGGCTCTCAGCGTTCAGCAAGGTTTTCACAGCGGCTCGCGCAACCGGCGTCTGATTTCCATGCGCCACAACGCGATGTAATCGATGGCCAGGTCATCTGGTGGCTCGGCAATGGTGGCGTCCGCGAAAAAGAAGACGTACAACTTTACACCCGCGTAGGCCAGGACGGCAGGGCCACGCCCTACATCGAGTGTGCCAGCTGTCACGACCCCCACGCGGCCCGGACCAATCTGCTGCGCCGCGACAACAGCGGCAGCCGACTGTGCCTGTCCTGTCACAATAACTGACCGGAAAAGCCTAGTGTCCCATCTGGTTAATTCGCTGATCTACTGAGCCCCTGAAAGCCTTGAGAGCAAGGCGCGGTGGCGGAGGTTTGGTGGTAAATCGAGCCGACGCAACACCGCTCTCAAGGCTTCCAGGGGCTCCCGAAGGGCTTGTCGCTCGGGCCTCTGGACCTGTGTTGCCAGCCCTTGATGTGGAACCACCACACCTGCGCGCTGGCGCCTCGGCCAGAGACCCGAGCGGCAAGCAGTAGGTCAACGAATTAACCAGATGGGACACTGCTACATCAAGCGCATGGCATTTAGCCCCTGCCAGGTAAGACCAAGGTCCTAGTTGCTACCGACCTTGGTGCCTCGTTGGGCCATCATGCCACTGCTATCATCTCGCCTATGTGCGGAATTCTCAGCCTGGGGCGATACCTGCAGGCGGCGACGTATTTTGCCTGAAGAGAACATACTGACCTGTGTTCGATGTATCTGGAAAATTGCCGGGAGACGGATTATGTCAGTCCCAAAATGGGTGAACCCCAAAGCTTTGCATGCGGGCCTCTTGGCCAGCGTAATGTGTGCAGCACTGGTTATGCTGCCAGGATCAAAAGCCTGGGCCGAATATGGAGATGTGGTCATAAACAATTATTCGGAAGACTCCGACATGCGTCCAGTCGTCTTCCCCCACTGGTTCCATCGCATACGCTTTCGCTGCAAGGTCTGTCATGGCGATCTGGGCTTTGAATTCCAGGCAGGGGGCAACGACATCAACATGCTCAAGATCATTGACGGTGAGTACTGTGGCGCCTGTCACAACGGCAACATTGCGTGGGGCGTGGAAAATTGCGAGCTGTGTCATTCGGGTAAGCCCGGTCTTGAAACCCACGTCCATGGCAGCACATTGAAGAGCCTGGTGACACCGGGTAATCAAGGCCAATAAAAGGGGACTGCCATGATGTTTCGAATTGCAAGCGTAACCCTGGCCGCCGTCATGCTGGTGATGCCATTGTCCATAAGTGCCCAGAGCAAGGACCCCCTGAGTTTCAACCGACTGATGGCAGACCCGGAGACCCGCAACGCGCCGCCGCTGAAGGATGGTATCCACGATCCGGACAATCCCGCAACGGACAGGCTGCAGTCACCCCGGGAGGCTTTTTCCGCTTTGCCGGACGCAAACGCCGGCAATTATGTTGACTGGGTTGAGGCACTGCAGGATGGATTGATCAACCCGCGCTATGATCTCCAGGACCCTGACATGTCACCCACTGTCATGGATCTCGACATTGTCCGGGAGGTCAAGGGCTCCATGCCGGATGTGGTTTTCCCCCACAAGGAACATACTGAATGGCTGGACTGCGCCAACTGCCATCCCGCAATCTTTATACCCCAGCGTGGTGCTAACCCGCTGAGCATGGCGGCGATCCTGATGGGTGAACAGTGTGGTGCCTGCCACGGCCGCGTCGCTTTTCCGGTGACCCAGTGCCGGTCCTGTCATTCACGCTCGAAAACCCCTGCCGATGAAGCTGCCACACAAAAAGAGGCTCAGTAACTGTCATGTCCGAATCAGTGATCCGCAGCTCAGCCCTGTTATCGTCTGCCCGCCACCACCGTCTGGTACCTGCGCTGCTGGCAGCGCTCCTTGCCAGCGGTTGTGCCAGCACCACTGATGCCCGCCAGGATCAGTCAGCGACAGCAGCGCCGGTAACAGAAACAGCAGCTGTAACACCCGACGCAGAGCCAGCGTCTCAGTCGTCCGCCACCAGATCAAAAGGTGGCCCGGTCGGGTCAAGCTCGCTGAGATCCTCCCCCCTGGAGTCAGCCTCTCTGGGGGCCTCTCTCCTGGCCATACTCGAGGAGACCAACGATCCGGTAACCCCCCCGGAAAAAGCCGGTAATGGCGCTGCTCACCTGGCCTTCATTGCCCGCCTGATTGAAGAGTCTTCGGCAGCCCAGCAGGTGAGTGACAGTTCCAACCCGGCCGCGCACCTGCGCCGCAACGAGGCCCGGGCCTATTACCGTAGCGCCGTGGCTGCCAGCGAGGCAGGTGATGCCGAGCGGGCGGATGAACTGGGCAAGAAAGCTACCAAGATGATGTTCATGGCGGTGCGCCTGGCAGAAGCCGACGAAGTAATTGAAGTCAAGCACGAACGCGACTACAGGCGCCGCCTGGAAAGCGTCAACGCCTTGCTGGATGCCCATGAACGGGTCGGTGCAGAGGATGAACTCGGCACCAGCTTCAGCCAGACCCGGGAAGTAATCCGCCAGCAGGTAGCCAGGGCCGAAACCCTGCACCAGCAGGATCAGCTTGACCAGGCCCGGGAGCGCCTGGATGCGGCCTACGTTGCCCTGAAACTGAGCATTCAGGCAGCGAGGGAGGGACAAACCCGGATCAGGAGCCTGGACTTCGCCACCAAGGAAGAAGAGTACCAGCATGAACTGACCCGCAACGATACTCACCAGAAGCTGGTGGGCCTGTTCATGCAGGATTCTGACACTTCGGAAGGCATGAAAAGGATGATTGACAACTTCCTTGGCAAGGCCCGGGAGTTGCGGCAACAGGCGGAGAACCAGGCAGACGACGGCAACCATGAGGCCGCCGTCGATAGCCTTAACGAATCCACCGGGCAATTGGTCCGCGCCTTGCGCACTGTAGGAATTTTCATTCCGGGGTAATGTGATGAGGACCAGACTGGCGAGACTGCTCACCCTGTCGTTACTGGCGCTGGTCTTTTCCGCACAGGCGCAGCAGCCCTCTGCCAATAACGCGCCGAAGCACAAGCCACTGGCGAAGGACGGCTTTCATGATCCCACTCTGCCGTCCATCGACATACTCCAGGAACCAGGCGAGGTGCTTGAAGGTCTGCCGTCCTCAACCTCTGGCAATATGGTAGACTGGAACAAAGCCGTGCGGGACGGCTATATCCAGCCCCGGGCAACCCTTGAGAAACAGGGCGAGATAAACACCCTGGATCTGGATGTGTACTTTCCAGACACGGCTGGCGCGGACGTAGTCCGCTTCCCCCACAAGGAGCATACGCAATGGCTGGACTGCAGCAACTGCCACCCCGCGCCCTTTGCCGAGAAGGCGGGAGCCACCTCTTTCAGCATGCTGGATATCCTGATGGGCGAATACTGTGGCAGTTGCCACGGTGCAGTATCGTTCCCTCTTACCGAATGCAGTCGATGCCACAGCGTGAGTTATGAAGAATACCTCAAGATCCGGGAACAAAAGCAGAACTGAAGCCGGGCAACAGCGTCGCGGCTGGCCCGTTACAGTCACCACCACCCTGACACTGGCGCTGCTGCTTGTTACGCCTGTTTCCGCGGAGTATGGAGACGTGGTGATTAACCGCATTTCCGGGGAAGAGGGGGTTCCTCCGGTTATCTTCCCTCACTGGTTCCATCGAATTCGATTCCGCTGCAAGGTCTGCCACGCCGAGCTGGACTTTGAAATGCGGGTTGGTGCCAACGAGATGAACATGAACGCTCTTGAGGAAGGCAAGTACTGTGGGGCCTGCCATAATGACGAAATTGCCTGGGGTCTGCAGAACTGCGTTATGTGCCACTCTGGCAAGGAAGGGCTGGAGTCCCAGATCAAGGGTGGACACCAGACCTCGGGACCGGGACGGTGGTAAACTCACTCCGTATCGCCACCCTGCTGCTGCCAGCACTGCTTCTGGCAGGCTGTGCCGGTAGCGGCCCGGCGACTACTGCTGCCGGGCAGGCCGCCTGCGGCTGGCAACTGCAACCCAACCGCACTATTGACGGCGGCTGGGACGGCACCAATTTCATACAATTTCGGCGGCCGGTCGCGCTGGCCGCCGACATAAACGGCATCTGGTTCTATGATGCCGGCCACCGCGCTGTTCTGCGGCTCGAACCGTTTACCGATGCCCTGGCCACTGTTCTGTCAGCCCGGCTTTCCGCTGATACCCAGCTAGCCCTCGACAAATTTGGCCAACTCTACCTGGCGGACCCACGCCAGGGCAAAATCCTGCGTTTTGATGAGACCACCGGCCAGACCGAGGTTTTTGCCGACGGCATCGGCTTTGCACCCAGCCTGCTTGCCCTGGATAACCAGGGCCGGGTACTGGTGGCGGATGATATGGCCGGTCGTATCCTGGCACTCAACAGCCTGGGCGGAAGGGAGGATATCGGCGGCATTATCGAGGGTGATCGCTTCAGTCGCATCGGTGGGCTGGCCACAGACGGTGAGCGACTGTGGGTTTCCGATCCGGTACAACGACGGGTTCAGGCCTTTACCGATGGCCGCCTGGTGGCCGAGATCAGCCATCCCGGCCTCATTCAGCCGGGGCCACTCGCTGTGGATCAACAGGGCCGGGTTATCGTAGCGGACACTTTCAACCGACAGCTGTTCGTATTTACCCCGGACACCGATGCCCGGGACGCGAAACCTACCACACTGTCCCTGGGTAGCCTGGACGGCCTGACTGTTGGGTTTGGTGAAGTCTATGTCGCCGATGGTGTGGCCGGCCGCATTCACGTGCTGGGAGTGTCGGCCCGGGCTTGTGAGGAAAACAGCCCCCGTTCCGGAGGCGGCTAGTGTTTTTCCAGCGGTCTCTGGCATTGCTGCTTGCGCTCTTGCTGACGGCTTGCGCCAGCGCACCGCCCACTTTCAACATCACACCGGCGGAGGAACCCAATTCCGGGGAACGGCTCACCTGGCCCGAACCGCCGGACCCCGCCCGCTACGCCTACGTTGGCCAACTGCTCGGGGAACAGAATTTCCGGACTCCCACAGACACCATGTCGACCGCCGAAAAAGTGTTTCGCTGGATTGTTGGTCTGGGCAACGGAGACCGGGAACCCACCGTGATGCGCCGCCCCAATGCCATAGCCAAAGGCCCGGGGGGACGGATTTTTATTACCGATATGGGCCGACCATCGGTGTTTGTATTTGACACCGCCACCCCGGAATTAACGGTCTGGAATCAGGCAGTCATAGGGCAACCCTTCCTTGGCCCCAGTGGCATTGAGGCCTTGCCCGGAGGGGATGTGCTGGTGGCAGACGCCGAAATGGGGGCGGTATTCCGTCTCGGCGCTGATGGTACGCCCCGGGGCCGATTTGGTGACGATGTGTTACAGCGCCCGGCCGGGCTGGCATGGGATGATGAACGCTCCCTGCTGTATGTGGCGGACGTCGGCGCCCACAATATCAAGGTTTTTAATGGCGAGGGCGCGCACCTGCATACCCTCGGCGGCCCGGGAACCGACCCCGGGCGCTTCAATGCCCCCAGCCACCTTGCGGTCAGCAAACAGGGTATCTACGTCACGGACACCTTCAATGCCCGGGTTCAGCACCTGGACCCGGCGGGTGAACTTCTGGAGATCATTGGCACCCGCGGACTCTACGTGGGCAACCTGGTGCGGCCCAAGGGCGTGGCAGTGGACGGAGCCGGGCATGTCTACGTGGTGGAATCCTACTACAACCGCATGCTGGTGTTTGATGCGGAGGGACGCTTCCTGATGCCGCTGGCAACCGACAACAGCCCCCTCGGTCGCCTCTACCTGCCGGCCGACGTGTTGGTGGATGACCAACAGCGTGTCTATCTGGTGGATATGTTCAACGGACGGGTACTGATATTTCAGTATCTTGATCAGGAGGACATGGAGGTACTGTCTGTCTTGCGTCCCTGATCTGCTCTGAACCGCTCGCGGGAAATCAGCGCTGCCTCCACGCGATTACGTACCTGCAACTTCTGCAGCACATTGGTCATGTGGTGCTTGACGGTTTTCTCCGAGAGACACAACTGGTCGGCAATTTCCCGATTGGTAAGACCATCCCCCAGTAACTTCAGGATCTGGTTCTCGCGGGTGGTCAGTTCGTTCAGCCCTTCGTTGTGACGGTGCCGCGGACGGGAGAAGTCCATGAGCATGGTGGCAGCCAGCGCCGGCGATATAAACGCATCACCACGACTCACTGCCAGCAGGGCCTCACGCAATTCCCGGGCAGTGACTCCTTTGAGAATATAGCCTTTGACTCCGATATTCAGAGCCATCAACAGGTCGTTCTCATCTTCGGATACAGTCAGTATGGCCACTTCCGTGGGCTGATCCAGGGCAAGGATGTCGGCCGCTGCCGCCAGCCCTCCACCGCCGCCCATGCCAAGGTCCAATACCACAAGATCGGGAACCAGGTCCCGGGCAAGCTGAACAGCCTTTTCACCGCTGTCGGTTTCCCCGACCACTTCAAAACCATGTTCCGCGGTCAGGGATCGGGCGACGCCCTCCCGCAGCAGCGGATGGTCATCGGCAAGTATCACTTTCATTAATTCACTGGTATCGGTCAACTAGCACGTCCCCCTGTTACATTGCCCTGCGAGCCTGCATTCGGCTGTACCGACCAAATTCGGCACCGCTTTACGACTAACGTCCGTCTTTAAGGCAAGTATGAGCTAACAGGAACCATACAAAATTGACTTCTGTCAACAATGCTCGACTACTCTGACCGTGGCGATACCCGTTGCCAGCCCAGCGCCGCCCCGGAGGCCTCGGTAACAGGGCTGAAACCGCCGGTGGCCGGTGCAAGGGGGTGGAAAACCCGGTCAATATAGTGAACCAGGGCAGTAATCCGGTCATCATCAAGCACGTCCTTCCAGGCCGGCATGGAAGTGCCTGGCAGACCCTCGCGTATGACCGCCTCGAGACGTTGTGGCGTCATCGACTGCATCACCGCGGAGTTTGTCAGGTCCCGGGGATGAGGCTCGAGAAAACTGCCAATCCAGTTCCGTCCGGTGCCGTCGGGAGCATGACAGAAGGCACAGTTATCCTGGTAGACACGCTCTCCCCGGCGCAATATCTCACTGTCCTCTGGCAGCGAAGGGGCGAGTTCATGATGCAGATAGGGTGACGCCGCGCTGATCGCGTCAGCCGGCCCGGCCCCGGTAGGTGGGTTACGGTGGTCATAAACGCCCCGGGGGTAGGACACCGCCCGCGTCTCCCATACCGGCCCCGGGTCGCTGACCACGCCACTGTCGTGACAGGTCACACAGCCGGAAAGAAACAGCCGCTTGCCCCTTAACTGCTTGCTGGTCAGGTCGCTATCGGGGGTATCCAGGGGTATCTCACCCAGAGCAAACGGGAAAGCTGTCTGGTAGCGTTGTTCATGATCCGGCCAGCCATTGGCGGGTGTGTGGTAACGGGCATCTGATGCCGTGCCACTCATGAAGGCCTCGGTCAGATAGTCCACAACGGCCTGCACCCCCTCCTCGCCGATGACGCCACCAAAGCCAACCATACCGGTGCCCGGGCGGCCATTGCGTACCGCATCCAGCATTTGCTCCCGGGACAGTGCCCTGGCCCGCTCACTGGTAAAGTCCCTGGGGGGCGGATCAAGGGTACGGGCCGCCACGGTCTGGCCAGTGCCGGAATAGGCATGGCACTGATAGCAGTAGAAATCATAGAGGCGCTTGCCTTCGCTCTCCGGCTCCCCGGCCATCACCGGCAAGCCGATTAATAGACAGGCAAAGAGGCCGGCCAGGACCAGGCCTCGGACATTATGCTGATACATAGCCCCACTCTGCCTCACTGCAGGCCAATCACCCGGGCAACACCGCCGTAGGAACCGACCCAGAGGGCATCCTGGTCGGGCACCGAGCTGATTGAAAACACGAGGTTGGCGAACAGGCCAGCCTGGGTGGTATATACCCGGAATCCCTCACCCTCTGACCCCAGCCTCGCCAGGCCGTCACTGGTGCCGATCCAGAGACGGTTATCGGCATCCCGGTGAAGAGCGAAAACATGGTTGGCCGGCAGGCCATCCTCGGTGGTATAGGTCTGCCATTTCTCACCATCAAAATGGGACAGGCCGGCACCCCAGGTACCGGTCCAGACGCCACCCTGGCCATCCAGTTCAAGGGCGACCACATAATTGGCGTTATAGGCCATATCCACTTCAGCGAAGCCCATGTCCTGCTTCTGACGGGAATGATGCTGGGAAACATCGGCAGGGTCGTCCATGAAGGTAATGCTGTCCTTTACCGAGTCATAGGGGGCTCCCAGGCCGTCCTCGTGTTTCCAGCTTTCCCAGTCGCCGTCACGCCAGGCGGCCAGACCACCTTCCGTAGCCATCCACACGGTACCGTCCTCGGCAGGTGCCAGGGCATAGACCCAGTCGTTGGGCAGGCCATTATCGGTATTGGCCACCGTGTACAGATCCCACTGGCCCGGATCATCAAGGCCATCAACACCGCCGCGCACCCGGTTAACACCCGACCAGGTGGCAATCCAGAGATCACCACTGGCATCCAGGGCTGCGTCATAGACGAATGCATCTCCCAGTCCGTCCGGAACATTATAGGTTTCCCAGTCACTGCCATCGGCGGTCAGCAGCGACAGGCCACCACCGTAAGTACCTACTGCGGTGCGGCCTTCCAGTTCGCCGACATAGAAAATACCGTTGGCAAGCAGACCGTTGCGGTTATCAATCAGCTTATAGTCCTGAGTGCGGCTGTCGTAACGGATCACTCCCCCGGAGGTACCGACCCAGACCAGCGGCCCATCGGGATGAATAGCCTTGACGTTACGCTGGCCCACACGGAAATGGGTAAACTGAATCCCGGAGGAATCCGCGGTGGCTTCCTGATCCGGTGCCGCCTGCTCAGACTGCGCCGTTGTCTCGCTATGGCCCGGTTGCACTGACGCAGCAGTTGCCGCCTCTTGCTCACTCGCATTGAAAATGACCAGCACCACTGCTACTGCTGCCACAAGCCCGCCGACTATTGCTACCTGTTTGATATTCATTCGCTGAAGTCCTGCTGTCGTTGATCCGATAGGGTTACTGCACGGGGCCAATGCGGGTCACACCGCCACGACTGGCTGCCCAGACTGTGCCGTCCGGGGTCTGGACCAGGGAATAGACATGGTTGCCGGGCAAGCCGTCTTCGCTGTCGAAGGCCTGCCAGGTTTTACCATCAAAGCGGCTGACCCCGCGGTTGGTGCCGAACCAGAAGACACCGTCACGGTCCTGAAGAATACTGTAAACCAGGTTACCGGCCAGACCGTCGGCCGTGGTGTAGTTACGCCAGCTGCCGTCCTCGAATACGCTGACGCCTCCACCCCAGGTCCCGGCCCAGATCCTGTCCTGAGGGTCGGCGTGCATTGAGAAGACATAATTGGGGTTGAAGGTATCCTCGCCCCCTTCCAGCACTGTCAGGTCATGGCGGGTGCGGGTCCCCAGCCCGGTATTGGTGCTTACCGCGAGGTCCTCCTCGTTATCGCCGCCCAGCCCGTCATCGTGGGTCCAGTGCTGCCAGGCTTCACCGTCAAACATCGAGACGCCGCCTTCGGTGCCGAACCAGACGCGATCGCGGGAGTCAACCGCCAGGCCATAGACCCACTCATTGATCAGTTCGTTGAGGAAGGTCTCGAATTCCAGAGTATCAAGGTCCACCCGATTGGCGCCGGCCCAGGTGCCAATCCAGAAGTCGCCGTTGGCCTGTTCGGTAAAGGCATAAACCCAGTAGTCCGCCAGCCCGTCCCTGGGGAAGAACGTCTGCCAGTTGCCGTCCCGGTAGCGGGAGACGCCTCCGGCATTGGTCCCGAACCACTTGTAGCCCCGGCTGTCGATGCCGATGGCAAAAATATACTCGTTCGCCAGGCCGTCGGCCCGGGTGAAGGTATTGCGGACATCAAGGTGGTTCAGACCGATTTCCATCAGCCCTGCCGAGGTACCGACCCACAGGGTACTGGTCGCCTCCTCCACGGCCAGCGAGCGGACATAAACATTCTCACCCACATTAAAGCTATCCAGCACCCCGTAGCTGACGTCCTGCTGTGCCGCCGCGCCGCCCGCAGCCAGCGTCATCAGCAGGCCGGCCGCAAGCCCTTGCCAGACCCGGTGCCTGAATCCTTGATGCAACATCATTTCCTCCGCTATACGCTGTTCTGCCCCCCGGGGGCAGGCGATTAGTACTGACCCATGAATGTCCGCAGGTAGGCGATCACATCCAGAATTTCCCGCTCATCCAGCAATCCGTCAAAAGAGGGCATACTGCCGCGACCGTCACTGATCGCCCTGAACAGGCTCTGGTCCGCCTGCATCAGCCGCTCACCCCGCTGGAAATTGGGCATTCCCGGCAATTCCCCGTTGCCATCAACACCATGACAGTAGGCACACTGCTCGTTATACACGCGGCGCCCTTCATTGGGGTCTGCCGCCAACAATGGCGTCGATACCAGCGCGATCAGCAGCGCCCAGACAAGGCTCTTTAATCCGGTCATACTCATGGTCACTGTCCTCATAGGCCCTGATAAGTCATTGTTCACCGGCGACCGGTGAGGCTGACCACTGCTGTGCCGCTGCGGCATCCTGAGGCAACCCCAGCTCACCGCTGGTATAGGCTTCGAACAATCGCTCGCGGGCAGAGCGGGAACCATGTTCTGCGGCGCGCGTATACCAGTTCACCGCCTGCTCCGCATCAATCTCCATGCCCAATCCGCCGCGTTCATAGGCGTCGGCTATGGCCACCATGGCACGGACCTCACCATTGTCTGCCGCCTTGCGCATCCACCGGCCCGCGGCCTCCGGATCAGGTTCGGTGCCATCACCGGCGGAGTACATGACGGCCAGGCCTATGGCTGCTTCGGTGTTACCTGCCTCGGCGGCTTCCCGGTACCAGTGCAGGGCTTCATCGTAATAGCGCGCCTGGTCATAGATATAGGCAAGTCGCACCTGGGCCCGGGGGTGTCCCTGTTCAGCCACCGGCTGAAGAATCTGCATAGCCTGAATAATGTCACCCGAGCCAAAAATCTGCAGAGCCCGGTCAACAGTCTCGTCCGGGGTTTCCACTGGCCCCGACTCTGATTCCGCGGCGGTCAGCGAAGACTCACTGACATCCGTTTGCTGGGCCTGGGCAACCGGGTTACCTGCCAATACCAGGAGCGCCGCCAACGGAATACTGCGCAAGCACCTAGTCCGTATTTTCATTACATCACCTCAGCTAGTCTTTCCCCGGAACCACGCTGTGGCAGCGGTCACAGGTGTAGGTGGAGAAGGCCACCCTGTCGTGACAGGTGCCGCAGGACTTGCCCGCAAAAATGTCGTTCATGGTGGCGCGGTGGGCACCCGCCTTTTTGGCGAACAACTGGTCATGACAGCTTTCACAACCCAGCCACTCGGTATGGACCTTATGGGAAAATAGCACCTCGGGCATTCCTCTGACACGGGGCATGATGACATCCAGGTCGAGAACTTCCATTTCGGCATCTTCCTGCAGACCCTTACGAGGGTTGATCAGCCCTTTCTCCATGGCGATCACCCAGTCCACTTCGCCCAGGCGGGTGCGAGGGAAATCTGACAGCGCCTGAGACGGCCGCTGCAACTCAAGATCACCCGGCTGCCTGGCATCGTAATGACTACCGAAATCACCCGCATGCTGGGTTTCGGAAACCCCTGGCGGTAATTCCACCCTCGCAGCCAGGGAAGAGTCAGCAGACTGATCCCGCATTCCGCCACCCTGACAACCAGCCGTGATCAGTGCGATCAGTAACATCAGAGCCGTCCACTGCCGGCCGACACTTCCCTGGCGCCCCTGGCCTTGCGATGGTCCCGGGGTCTTACCGGGGTTCGATAAACGCACTGAAAACATACTCGCTAACGTCTGCAATCTCCTGGTCGCTCAACACATGACGCCACGCCGGCATTTCCCGTCCGCGGACTCCGTGTTGTACGGCCATAGAAATGGCAGGGCGATTAAGTGCTCGCCGCGACTCAGGGGAAGTAAAGTTACGGGGCTTGGGAAAGATGAAATAGGCCCGGGGCCCGTCACCCTTGCCCTCGGCACCATGACAGGACACGCAGCTGGCGGCAAAAAGCACGGCACCCCTGGCAGCATCCCCGTTCACACCTGACGGCATTGGGGTATCCATGGGAACGCTCTCATAGCCCATGTAATCCCTGGGGGTCACGCCCTTGGCAACTTCGGGCTGGGTGACTGCCGGTGCCTGCTGTAGTTCGGGGGTTGCAGTGGCCACGACCGGTGCAGCACTGGCCGGCGCCGCACTGGCCGGTGAGTCCAGGCCCATGAATTCCGAGCGGATATAGTCAACCATGGCCTCGATCTCATCCTGGGGAATGCGTTTACCGAAACCCACCATGGCAGTTCCCGGGCGCCCGTGAATCACCGAAGCGATCATGCGGGCACGGGTAAGGCCCTGCGTGGCCGTCTCATCAGTAAAATCAACCGGCGGTGGATTGAGTCCCTCGCGCCCCCAGACCGCACCTTCACCGGTTTCGCCATGACAGACCGAACAGTTACTGGCATAGGATTCAGCGCCGGGGTGATCAGTTCCCGACGGCCTGGCGGCCTCGGTGGCCTGGGATCGAGCCTGCCCCGGCGCTTCGACCAGCGGAGATGAGGGCATAGCGGCCAGTCCTGCGTGGGGGTCCTGACTGACGGCACTGCTTTCGACAAAGGCCTCGATTATATAATCAACCGCCGCAGCAAGTTCCAGGTCACTCAGGCGGGTACCCCAGCCCACCATGGCGGTTCCGGGAATGCCGTGAGTGGCCACTGCCAGCATCTGCTCACGGGTGCCGGAATAATTGTCCACGAAGGAGGCCGGTGGGGGCTTCAGGCCGAAGCGGGCCCCGCTTTTGCCGTCGCCGGATTCACCATGACAGACCGAGCAGTTGTCCATATAGACCTGCTGCCCGCCGGGTGCCCCCTCGCTCTGGGCCAGGGTGCTACCAAAGGCCGTCAGCAGCAGCAAGCCAGCGGCCAGGCGCCAGCCCCGGTGCACCGGGCAACCCTGTTGCCGGGAGTCATCAGCCTGACAGGAAGTCTTACGGGATTGCATACGAACGAATACAGCGGAAAATCTTTTCATGGCAAGAGGCAACCGGAAACTTCAACATCGAGACTATAACAGCGGCCCTCGACAGCGACCATAGACTTTGGTCTGACCCCCGCGCGGACCGCCTTATTCGGGCTCCGGGCAGACCAACGGGGCCGTTCACGACGGAAGTCCGGCATAGCTTAAAGGCAGAATGACGGTGATCGTGGTGCCCTCACCCGGGGCACTGTAACAGTCGAAATCGCCCGCAAGCAGTTCCACCCGGTCGCGCATACCCACCAGGCCGAGGCGACCGCCGCTGGCCAGGATACCCGCCACCTCAAAACCGCAGCCAGTATCGGTGACCTGCAGCCTGACCCGGGTCTCAGTCACTTCGAGAATGACCCTCTGGTCCGCCTCCCCGGCATGCAGGAAACTGTTCATAAGGGCCTCCTGCACCACCCGGTAGAGGGTAATCTTGACCGGCTGGGGGGCATCTTTATCATCGCCTTCCAGCGTCACCTCCACCTGCCGGCCGGTCTTGCGCCGGTAATCCCGCACCCCACGGTGCATAATCTCGCCCACAGACGCCGAATCAATCGCGGAAAGGCGCAACCCGTTGCTCAGGCTGCGGACATCCCGGAGGGCGGATTGCAGGGCCGCCATCATGGTGTCAAACTCATTGGCAGCAATGACTTCATCCACTGCCCCGTCGGGCGTGAAGCAGGGGCGACAACGGTCCCGAAGTTCTTCCAGGCGCAGCAGCACCAACGCCAGATCCTGGCCAGCGCCATCATGCAGGTCGGCCGACAGACGCTGGAGATAACGCTCATTGACCGCCATGGCATTGGCACCGGCAGCCATCACCTTTTCATTCATGCGCCGGTTCTCCTGTAGCAGCGCCTGCAGGCGGCGTGAATAGCGGCGCAGCTCATTCCGCTGGTTTCGCATGGTACGCCCGGCCTGGCGCATCATGCCCAGCAGCAGAAAATACGCCATCACCGCCAGCCCCGCGACCACAGCCCAGGTCTGAAGACGGGCGGCGTCAATTGTCGCGCCCAAGGAACTCACGGAAATGTAGAATTCCGCCACCGCATAGATTTCACCATTCTGGCGGCGGCGCACCGGCACGTAGATCTCCATCAACTGCGGCGCCAGCTCACGCTCATAGAGGTTTTCATCGTCCCCCAATTCGCTGATCCCACTTACCACTTCCCCGGCCAGGGCCCGCTCCAGATCATCGGTCACCGCGAACTGGCTACCGATCAGCTTCGGGTTGTTGCTGTAGACAACAGTGCCATCGGGCCGCCAGACCTTGACGACCGGGACATCCTCAAGCACCGCCTGATCCCGGAAGTGTTCGTCGAGGGCCGCAAGAGCTTCTTCATCCTGCCAGCCACCAGCCTCCAGTCGGCGTAGGTGCGGTCCCATGAGGATCTGCATATAGGTACCGGTGAGCTTACTGCTGCGCTCAAGAGTGGCTGCTTCAATGCGCAGTGTCAGCCACACACCGATGGCCAGCATCGTCACCAGCAGCACCAGCAGGCTGAAGAAACTGAATCTGGCTGTCAGCCCGGAGTCAATGACGCGCCGGCTACCCTTGATGCTCTTTTTCACAATCCGTTTCCCCGGCGTCCAGCGCAAAAACCGGGTGCGGGCATAGAGCACGACAACCGGGTTCTGGAATCTGCTGTTCTGAATGTCATTGCGCCTGGCCTCCGATTATTGCGAAAACTGAGCGTCATCGCGCGCCCACTGTCCTTGTTGCTTGCCAGGCCCGGCGACCACAAATCTGCCCCGACCCATATTTTTCGCCTGGTAGAGTGCCTGATCAGCCGCCAGAATCATGTCCTCCAGGGAATCGAAATCAGCAGCGGAGCCCTGACAGACTCCGATGGAGCAGCTGAGAAAATCGCCACTCGGGCTGTTTTCGCTGGGGATGGCCATTTCCTGCCATAGTGCAAGAACCTCTTCAGCCTGGAGCCTTGATTCGGCGGGGCTGTCGCCGATCGTCACTGCAACAAACTCCTCACCACCATAGCGGCCGAGAAAATCCGTCTGGCGTTTGAAGACCGTCCTCATGATATCGGCCTGGCAGCGGATAGCACGATCTCCTGCCTGATGGCCATAGCGGTCGTTGAATTGCTTGAAGTGATCAAGGTCCATTATGAATACGGTCAACGACTGCCCCGACCGTCGCTGCAGGTCGAACAGACGCTCTGACTCGCTGGTGAAAGCTCGGCGGTTGAACAGCTGCGTCAGGGGATCGGTCGTGCTAAGCGTAAGCAGGGTTTCGTTGGCAACTTCAAGCTTGCTGATCAGATTATCGAGTCGGTAGCGTCCGATAACACCTATTAACAGGGAGCCAACAACAAACCCGACGTTCATGAACGTGCGGTCCCCATATACCGGATGCAGCAACATCAGGCCAATAAACCCCAGCGAGCTCAGGGCCATAAGGCATAGCGAATAACCCAGTCGCAGCCCGAGTACAAAGAAGCCAAAGAATGCGTATAACAGGGTTCCCTCGTACGGAAAGCTGAACGCCGCACGCTCCCAGGCCACATGGATCAGGTAATAATTGGTGAAGGTAAGGCCAAGAATCGCCAGCAGGAATGCCGGCTGCGCAAACTCGGGAAAACGTGGGTGAAAAGTGAGTACAAACAGGGCAAAAACTATTGGCAACTGAAAGAAGACCCGGTTTTCAAAATAAACCGCCGATAATTCGCCGGGCACCAATTGCAGATCACCGATCATAAAGAGCGTGATCAATACCCCACCAATCAGTGAAGTAAGCCTGAGCAGCTTTATATCCCGGGACGGTATGTTTTTGGAATCAACCGGAGTATCTGTCATAAAGATAAAAATTCTCTGGGTTCATATACACCACGATCGATCAGAGATTTAATCAGATTCTTACTTGCGCCCGCATCTTATCTGAGAATGAAAATATGCGGTTGTAAAATACCATGATTCCGGGCTCACAGGCACTGTCGATCTGGCCCCCGCGATTCCCGCTTCCCGGGGTCGCCTGCAATGCTCTGCACAGTCGATAAAAAACTGGCGAAACCTGCAACTCACTTCCAGACTGTAATCACACCCATAATCCAACCCACCCAGAGGACCTGTTATGGCCTTCACCACCGATCACCTGGCAGAAATGAACCTGTTGTCCCTGTTCAATCTTTCATCCATTAACGAGGGCATTAAAGTGCACAGCCACTCCGCTTCGCAGGACGCCATTGCGGCCGCCGAGAGACTTTATGCGAAAGGGCTGGTCACCCAGAAGGACGGCGGCTACCTCACCAGTCTCGGCACTGAAGCGGCCGAGCACGCGCAGCGACTGCTGTCGGTGCTGTCCGACGCGGCGAACTCAACTGCCTGAGCGTTATTTCCGTGCTTTTCCCATCATCCGGGTTTCCTGATAGTCTGGCTCCGTGAAGCCCGATAACCCTGACATGAACACCCGGAGAGCAGCTCCATGAAAACTGGCACCCATTACCGCACCTGCCACTTATGCGAGGCCATGTGCGGCGTCGCAATTGAGGTGCAGGACGGGCATATCCAGTCAATCCGCGGTGACCCTGAAGACCCTCTCAGTCAGGGCTATATCTGCCCCAAGGCGACGGCATTGCAGGATCTTCATGAAGACCCGGAGCGGCTGCGCAAACCAGTCCGGCAGACTGCCAACGGCTGGCAGGAAATGGAGTGGGACCAGGCCTTTGACCTGGTGGCGGAGCAACTTCACAGGGTGCGTACAGAGCATGGTCGCGACAGTATCGGCACCTACCTGGGCAATCCCAATGTCCACAACCACGGCGCCCTGATCGCGGGGCTGCCCTTCCAGCAGGCACTGGGCACCCGCAACCGTTTTTCCGCGACATCCAACGACCAGTTGCCCCACATGCTGGCAAGTCTGGAAATGTTCGGGCATCAGCTGCTGTTCCCGATTCCGGATATTGATCGAACCAGTCTGTTCATCTGCATCGGCGCTAATCCCATGGCGTCCAACGGCAGCCTGATGTCGGTGCCGGATTTCCGGGGCCGGGTGAAAAGGCTGAAGGGACGGGGCGGCAGAATGGTGGTGGTCGACCCCCGGCGCACCGAAACCGCAAAGATCGCGGACGAATTTCATTTTATTCGCCCCGGCACCGATGCTCTGCTGCTGATGGCGATGGTCCGCACCCTGTTCGAGGAAAATCTGGTAGACCTGGGCCATGCCGGGAACTGGACCAACGATGTCGACCTGATTCGCCTGGCCTCACTGGGTTTCAGGCCTGAAACCGTGAGCGAGCAAACCGGCCTTGCCGCCGATGCCATTCGCGGCCTTGCCCGCCAGCTTGCCACCACCACTAAGGCTGCGCTCTATACCCGCATGGGGACCAGTACCCAGGCCTTCGGCGGCGTTGCCACCTGGCTGGCTTATGTGCTGAACATTCTGACCGGCAAGCTGGACACCACCGGCGGCATGATGTTCACCCAACCCGCCATCGATATGGTGGCGCTCGGCGCCATGGCAGGGCAACGCGGGCATTCTGGCCGCCGCGTCAGCCGCGTCAGAAAGTTGCCCGAATTCGGCGGCGAATTTCCGGCAAGCACCATGGCCGATGAAATGCTCACTCCGGGCGAGGGACAGATTCGCGCCTTTGTCACGGTGGCAGGCAACCCGGTACTCTCCAGCCCCAACGGCCGGCGACTCGACGAAGCCTTTGCCAATCTCGACTTCATGGTGTCAGTGGATTATTTCCTGAATGAGACCACCCGCCATGCGGACGTGATACTGCCGCCCACGGCCGGGCTGGAACGCAGCCACTATGACCTGATTTTCAGCATGCTCGCGGTACGCAATACCGCCAGCTACAGCCCGGCTCTGTTCGCGGCTGGCCAGGACAGCCGGCACGACTGGCAGATTATGCTGGAACTGGCTCACCGTCTTGAGAAACTCCGGGCAGGCGGCAGCCTGAACCTGCGCAGGGAAGCAGGCTGGCGCGCGTTCAAACAGCTAGGGCCGGACCCGATTCTGGACCTGATGCTGCGCGCCGGCCCTTACGGCGCCGACGTAGGGCCCGCGCGGGTTTTGGTGCAGCCGGCGATTGATCTGGTGATGGATATCCTGCCCCGGAATCATCCGGTTCGCGGGCTGGCCAAGCTCAGCCCTCTAAACCGGCACTGGCAGGACCTTCCCAAAGGCCTCTCGCTAAGGTCGTTGACGCAACTGCCCAGCGGCGTGGACCTGGGGCCGCTTCGTCCCTGCATGCCCGAGCGGCTGTTCACCTCCGATCAACGGATCAATCTTGCCCCGAGGCGCTATCTGGCCGACCTTGAGCGGCTCCACGGATTTCTGCAGCAGGCGGTTACCACCGAGCTGCTATTAATCGGGCGCCGTCATGTGCGCAGCAACAATTCCTGGATGCACAACAGCCAGCGACTGGTGAAGGGCAAAGCACGTTGCACCCTTATGATCAGCCCCAGGGACGCGGCACGCTCCGGCCTGCAGGCCGGTGACTCCGCCGAAGTCACTACGCCCACGGGAACAATTGTACTGCCGGTGGAGATTACCGACGACATCATGCCCGGCGTGGTTTCAGTGCCCCACGGCTGGGGCCATGACCGTGAGGGCACAGCTCAGACTATTGCCACTGAACACGCGGGAGCCAGCATCAACGATGTCATCAGCGACGAACAGATTGATCCGTTAGCGGGCACATCCGTACTCAATGGCCAGACCGTCACTATTAAAGTCTGGCGCGCAGAACGCAGACGCAGGCGTGCCTGACTCTCGCTCTGAAGCTATTCCCACCCTCAGACCTGGAGAACCTTATGCCCCAGTGGCTGCAATGGACCCTGATTATCGGTGGCCTGATCGCCAGTGCCCTGTTAGTCCGTTTTATTGCGGGCCAGTCGCGCCGGCTGAAAGCTCACCGGCGCAGCCAGGAGAAGAATGAAAGCTTCCGCCAAGAACGCCATGCCAGCATGGTAGAGAGCCTGAAGGTTCTGGGTATGGCCGTGGAAGCGGAACAGATGGAGTATTCAGAAGCCTGCCTGCGCATCAAGGGCCTGTTGGACCATGTCAAGCCGGAACTTCTCACCCAGCCGCCGTTCAGGGTTTTTCAGGAAGTGCACGACCTGCTTCAGCACATGCCTACCCATAAAGCCAGGCAGGACACAGACACCAGGTTTGTCGAAAAGATGGACCGGGAACGGATGGCCATTGAGGAAGCTCACGCCGACCGAATCCGCGAAGCCGTCGCCGCTCTGCGCCAGCAGAATCTGTAATTTTTTGTAAAGGCCCGCCTGCGAAGCTTCCTTTTCCGCCATCTTTGGCTAGATTAAAAGGGCACCTCGTGTTTTGACAAACACCGTACGTCCTGTTTTTTTCTGGTAAATGTTCTGGGTCTGAAACACTCGAGTGAGCTTGCCGGCCCGAGGGCCGGCTTTTTTCATGGCTGTGGGGTGACACCTGAAGTTGTTACTGGGGATTCATCATGCCAGCCATCG
>Ga0209938_1000053_pt1 | contig 48530 bp, 39 predicted proteins | sample SalPonR2_C_D1_MG_FD_185708 | JGI IMG/M metagenome (GOLD analysis project Ga0209938, IMG submission 185708) | Salt pond soil microbial communities from South San Francisco under conditions of wetland restoration - Salt Pond MetaG R2_C_D1_MG... ... | reverse complement strand
TATTGGTAGTCTCTTTGGGGTGACAGGCAGAAAATAACAATGAAGAAGCTCAAAACTTACTATTAATTAAATATATCCGATAAAAAGATGTGCATGAAGAGAACATTAAGTTTTCACAAAAAAGGTTTGCCAGCCTTGTATTGTGTAAGTCTACGAAACAGGATAGATGAGTAAGAAAGAGAAGGGCAAAGCGAAAGTATACTATGTGATAGCTATCTTCATATTGTTTGGAGTATGCCTGGTTTCCGTATCCTTTTTTGGCAATAAATTTTTGTCAGCAAACAGGGCGTATATCAGTGGTGAATCTGAATGGGCAAAGGCACAAAAAGATGCTACAATAAGTATTTTGCAATACGTTAAGACTGAAGATGAACGCTTTTATGACAGCTACATGCGTTCTCTGCAAGTCATCAACGGCGACCGGATGAGCCGACTGGAGCTTGCTAAGGAAGACCCTGACCTTAGACGAGTAAAGCGGGGGTTTATCATGGGTAACAATCACCCTGATGATATAGATTCCATGATCTGGCTCGTAAGAAATTTTGGGTTTCTGGATCGTATTCAGGAAGCACTGGCTACCTGGGAAGAAGCTGATCTTATTATTATTGAATTTACAAAGCTGGCTGAGGAGATACACAACTCCATAGAAAAGGGACTGATTGATGATATCGCGAAAGAAGAGTACCCACGTCAAATCATCGACATAAAAGACAGACTGACTATTGCAGGGCAGTCTTTTTCCGGAGCGATGAATTCAGCTGCCAGAACATTTGGCAATATCATCTTTTGGATCAACACTCTGTTTTCAACGACATTTATATTTATCACGGCTTACCTATCAGTCTCATATATGCGCGATCTGCGCTCAGCCAATAAAAAATTGTTTCTGTCCGAATATAAATTCCGAAACGTACTATATCATTCTCGGGACGTGATTTACCAGATCAATATCGGATCACATTGCTATGAATATATGAGCGAGTCGGTGCAGGAAATGCTTGGATTGGAAGCGGAAGAGGTTATGAAAGGCGGGCCCGAGATGATTCTAAGTCGCATACATCCGGAAGATCGTGACCGCATGAAAAAACGTCAGAAACAGAATGAGGAGTTGAACAATGATGAAGGTCTTTCCGAGGATAGTGAATTCAGAATAAAAAGGGCAGACGGCAGCTATATATGGGTAAATAATAAGAGAGCACTTGTTCGTGATGCGGATGGGAAAGCAGTCGCTATCGTTGGTAATGTGCGGGATATCTCAGTAAAAAAACATCAAATGGAGAAGCTGGACCAGTCGCTGCATGAAAAGCAGACGCTGCTATCGGAAATTCACCATCGCGTAAAAAACAACTTAGCCATTGTTTCAAGCCTGATAGAGCTTCAAAAAGACGAGGTGACCCCTGATTTAAAGCCGGCATTTAGCGATGTGCAGTCGCGAATTAAGTCGATCGCACTTATTCATGAAAAACTTTATGAGAAAGCTATTTTCTCAAAAGTTGAGATGGCAGACTATCTCAGGGAGCTATCGGAATTGATCTCAGATACCTACTATTCAAAAGAGAAGAAAATAGAGATTGAGCTGCGTCTTGAAGATGTAAAGGTAAATATGACATCTGCTGTTCCCGTAGGATTAATTTGCAATGAACTTATTAATAACAGTTTTAAACACGCTTTTAAAAACTGCAATGAAGGCAAAATTACAATTGGCTTGAAAGAAAGAGGGGGGCAGATTGAGGTGACAGTTTGCGATTCAGGAGTAGGGCTGCCTGATGACTTTAGCCTCGAAAGCTCAAACAGCCTTGGAGTTACACTTCTTCGGGTGCTCACGCTGCAGATTGAGGGAGTGTTGAAGGTTATTGATACTTCGGGTTCTAAGTTTGTTCTGCAATTCCCTCAAAAAAATAAAGAGTATAAAAAAAGCGAAAAAGATAACAGGCAGTTAACCGTGCAATCCTTTCCGCTTAAAATGAGAGCCTGAGAAGCCGTAATTTTATCGGCTGCTAAAAATTAGCATCGTTTCAGTTCAATCAGTCAGCCATCACTTCTGAGACTGCTTCTGCAGCTTCTTTAAGAAGAACGGCAGAAATGACATTCAGATCACTATTGTCAATGATCTCTTTAGCCTCAACAGCATTTGTTCCCTGAAGCCGCACGATAATAGGCACGTTCTCAACTTTTTTTGCTATCTCAGGATCTTTTATGGCTTCAATGACTCCATTGGCAACGCGATCACAGCGTACAATACCGCCGAAGATGTTGATAAGAATGGCCTTCACATTTTGATCTTCAAGAATAATACGGAATCCGTTTTTCACGGTATCTACATTAGCACCACCGCCAACATCAAGGAAGTTTGCGGGATCACCACCTGACAGCTTAATGATATCCATAGTTGCCATGGCCAGACCTGCACCATTCACCATACAGCCAACATTACCGTCTAGCTTGATATAGTTGAGCCCGTATTTAGAAGCCTCCAGTTCAATTGGATTCTCCTCAGACTCATCACGCAGATCTGCGTACTCTTTCTGGCGGAACATCGCATTTTCGTCGAACGTAAATTTAGCATCCAGCGCCATCACATCGCCGGTGGGTGTTTTCACCAGAGGATTAATCTCAACGAGATTGGCATCTGTCTCTTCGTAGCATTTGTAAAGCGCCATGATAAATTTCACGGCTTTCTTAAATGCGTCTCCTTCCAGGCCGAGTGCAAATGCAAGTCGCCGTGCCTGGTTAGGCTGGAGATCCATACCCGGCTCAACCCACTCTTTAATAATTTTTTCAGGTGTTTCTTCCGCTACCTTTTCAATCTCCACACCGCCTTCTGTGGAAACCATAATTACATTTTTACTCTTCCCGCGGTCAAGCAGAATACCCAGATAGTACTCTTCTTCGATATCCACACCATCGGTTACGTATATCGTATTAACTTTCTGTCCGTCTTCGCCTGTCTGAATAGTTACGAGAGTATCGCCCAACAAATCCTGCGCAGCCTTCTTTACTTCGTCAATAGTCTTACAAAGAATAACACCCTTTGCATTACTATTTTTTGTTCGCCCCTTGCCTCGGCCACCGGCGTGAATCATCGCTTTCACAACAAAAAGAGAGGCGCCATTGTCTTTCATCTCCTTGGCTGCATTTACTGCATCTTCAACGTTATCAGCAGCAACGCCATCGGGGACAGCAACTCCATAGTCTTTCAAAATTTCTTTGGCCTGATACTCATGAATTTTCATAAATAACCACGTTTTTCATCAAAAATTACGGTTTAAATTTTTCAGTCTTATAATACCCAAACTGGCAGGTAAATAAAAGTTGAGTTCTCAGGGTCCTGATGACTTTAGAGAAAGAATATTCTTGATTATTTGCGCGGATCATACACATATGTTCACACAGAATCTGCCAGGATTTAATTATGAAGACTGTTTTTTCTGATTTGTGTAAGGAGTCGGTTTGATAGAGATCATAAGGGAAAAAAGAGAGCCTTATGTCAAATCGATATCGTAAAGAGAAAGAGTTAAGCTACATTTCACTCCAAATTGTAGCAGGAGTCCCGCTGTTTATAGATGGGCGCATGATACAGAAAATAAGCAATGGCCTTAAATGGTGCTGTGATCGGAGAGGTCTGAGAATTTATGAATATGTGATTTTGCCGGACAGAATCATGCTGATGGGCAATACGGCCTGGGGTACATTTGATGAGGTGATTGAGGGGTTCCGCGTTTTTAGTTCAAAAGCAATTATGCTGGTTCTGAGAGAGGGAATGGCAGGGCTTAGCAAATCCTGGATGATTCCGGTTCTTTCAAAATATGGAACCAGATCAGGCCCTGATGGGCTGATCATTTGGAAAGAAGATCTGAACAAGCGGGTTTTATTTCAGCGGCATGATATCGATGCCACAGCAATTGCCATTCGCCGGGCTCCTGTAAACCGTCAGATTGTTGCAAAGGAAGAACACTATATCCATTCCAGTGCAAACCCCAAAAATCCGCTTGAAGGCTGGCAGGTTGCCACAACCGATAAAGGCATATAGAAAAACAGATGACTCACTTTTAATTAGATACCTCGCCTGAGTCCCCGTTCTGAAAATCGCCAGTCAGGAATAGACACATTCGTTTCCCGATCACTCCAGGTAATAACGGTATTACGGCCTTCCCGCAGGTCATACATTGTCATTTTTGAGGGTGACCAAAGTTCATTTGTGACCTGCTCAAACTCCTCCGCTTCAAGCCGTTTAATCATCTCATCCTCGCTGTTGAAATAATGTATTTCATTAAGTGTGTAGCGATCACGGCTAATGAAAAATTCTACATAATCGTACTGATCAGAATCAGGTTTGTTTGCACGTATCCGATAGACTGAATCCTGTTCCTCCAGCCATACAAAGTCATAATCCTCAGCCTGCTGATCGCCCAGATCTTCAAATGTAAAATCACTCCCCATAAATCGGTCACCGCGTTCTCCGGCAGTAATCGTTTGAACACGTCCAACAGACGGCAGATAGAGTTTCTGAGAGCTTTCGCCATCGCGGCGAATTGTAAGAAACGCAGTGCCCCGGACATTGCCCGGATCAGAAAATACAATCAGGCTGCTCGAGTTATCACCTTCATTCCGGCCCCACATTTCCATTGATCTGTTTCGGGTGCGTCCGCGCGAATCGGTGATGGTCATCTCCATGACCGCTGTTTCTGTTGTAATAGAGTTTCGTCTATCTTCAACTTGCTCAAAGATGGAACGGGCTTCTTCCTCATCGGTGATCCGATCCTGAGCTGCCACTGAAACGGCTAAAAATGATATCGCAAAAGCGATAAGGATAAATCTTAAAGTCACTCTGTTCATGATGTTAATTTTAGTCAGTTTGATCGCCTGAATAACGGTTCAAAACGGGCGTTCGTTCGACGATTGGGGTATGATAATCAACGGTGGTAAAGATGAGACTGGTACAAATAAAAATTGCCACGCCCGCTAAGGCGTGGCAAATGTCAGGATCACTGAATAAGTCACAAGTACTCAATCAGAATCCTTAACCCCGCGATTAAGATAAAACATTTTTTGAAGTGAATAAAGTCTGTTCTGCCAAAAGCGATTTCAAGGTTAAGCGCTTAAGCTATTGTTTATCATTGGAGTACGGAAACGAGGTTTCATTTATAAGAAGCTTAACGTAGCAGACGTAAAATATATGAACCTTTGTCGATTCCGGACGACTATGTAGATGAAGCATGATGAAAAGGCGGTAATTTTTAACAGATTTGAGACTGATGATTACAAAGGAATGCAGTGTCGGTGATGGTTTGGGCAAAATGGATCGAGGTGACTTCCGGGCAAGACTTCCCGGGGTCTTATTGGCTCTTTCAGTATTCATTGGTACTATAGCAGCTGGAATAAGTATGCCGATCATTGAATACATTGAATATTCAGGTCGTGATCTTGTCATTGATTCTGCTCTGCGTGCTTTTCTGATAGGAACAGACGGTATTATTAAGCATTTGACAGACAGTCTTGTCGAGCTTTTTCAAATTGTATTCGAGATGTGATGATAAACATGCAAGAGCTACATGCTAAAGAGATATTGAACAGCAAAAAGATTTCGCAATGAGCCGAATGTCTGACAAGTTTGAGAGCGGTAATGGGCTGTTAACACGCTACCAGAAAGGTGATGAAGGAGCGTTAAGACAACTCATACGAACTGTACAACCCAAACTTGAAAAGACGATTTACTACACCACAAGAAATCGCTCAATGGTGAAAGATATTTCCCAGGAATGCTGGTATAAAATCATTCCAAACCTGAAGAAACTGGAGATTAAGATCAGTTTTGAATCATATGTGATGGCAATCGCGAGGAGAAAGTCGATTGACTGGATTCGCACTCAGCAGCGACAGAGAAAAAAAAGTGAGACGGTTCGTTCAGAGCTAACCGTGAGTAGGGTGGATGATCAACACGAATCTGATAGCCTTCCTGATAAGATGAAACTGGTGAGGGTTCAAATAGAGCAGCTGCCCGAGTCCCAGAAAATTGTGTTGAAGCTGTTTTACCTGGAAAATCTAAGCCTGAAAGAGATCAGTAATATTCTGGCAATTTCAGAAGGCACAGTGAAATCTCGTCTGTTTACGGCCCGCGAGAGTATAAAGAAAAACGTTAATTAAACAATTGAACCCATGGAAAAGAAAGAAATCGACCAGCTAATCACCGAATCCCTGACCCGTGAAGAGGCGGAATTTTACGATTCACTAGAAGAAGAGGGGTTGTTTCAAAAGATCGGAGGCCTCTACTCAGGTAAGATGAGATGGATGGCCATTGCAACTGCAATTGTAAACACTATTGCAGTTATTGTATCCGTCTACTGCCTTTACCTGATATTTACCGTTCCTGAGGCAACAGCGATTATTCGTTATACGGCTGTCATGATCATTGCATGGAGTTTTGGCTGCATGGTAAAGCTCTGGTCTTGGATGCAGATGGATAAAAACACAATCATTCGCGAAATGAAGCGACTGGAGTTTCAGGTCGCGATATTACTTGAAAAGCGGCCTGAGGAATGATATTGTCGAGGGCATGGCTTAGATATGATAGAATATGGCTTGTTCCAGACCTTCGCCGAACCAAATAAACATTCAAAGAACCGACATTTTTACTGTTGAATAAAGAAACGGGAAGTATAAATATAAAAACCCGGTTACTGGCAATTCAGCCACGGTCTGTTTTTCTGATTGATGCGGCAGGTGCGTTTGTAACCTCTTTTACAATCGGATTCATAATCCCGCTTCTCAGGCAACACTTGGGTTCACTGCCGCAAGATATCTACTATTTGCTTTCAGCGATTGCGTTTTTTTATGGGATGTACTCACTCTATCACTACGCTGTGCATGTAAAAAGCTGGCGGTTTAGGCTTTGGATCATTTCCACCGCAAATATTTTATATGGTGTGATGACCATAATTATCGTTGCACTATTTATGGAGAATTTAACAGCACTCGGATTGCTCTATTTTATGACTGAATCGGCGATTATTATATGGCTGTCACGGCTGGAGTATTGGTATTCGGGAAAAAAAGTGAATCCACTCAATGCTAGTGCAATTGTTCCCCGCTCAATTAGGAGCAGAGAGTAAGTGAAAGGTATTTTCTATTCCCCCACCAGAACAACCTGATTATTGTCACTCGGCCAGATGTTGTTCATCTTATTGGCAGGTTGTCAAATAAAAAAATTGGGTAACGAAACTGTTGGCAGGTCAAGAATTTAGTGAATCGAAGCTCAAAGTTGACGCGTTCATAAGGAGCCCCAATCTCTTTTGAAATGGATTGTATCTAACAGAGAAAGCCCGTAGTTTTAGGGCTGTTCAAGAAAGAACACGGATTCCAAATAGAAATATTTGAATATGTATTGTTAACTTATTGAAAAGGGCCCGTAGCTCAGTTGGTCAGAGCAGTCGACTCATAATCGATTGGTCGCAGGTTCAAGTCCTGCCGGGCCCACTATCAGAAAAAGCGAATGAGAGGGTGTAAAAACCCTCTCATTTACCCCTCCAGTTAAAAAAAAAGCCTTATTTCTTACAATTTGTAAGCGAACCCAAGGGAACAAAAGTGTACACTTTGTTTCCCTTCTTTTCCCAACTACTATGTACACTACTATGTACAGTTTTGGAAGCTGGGAAAAATGATAAGGCTTCAAATTTGATGTTCGCACATCTAACATCAAATTAACTGGAGAATACTTATGGCTTTTCTTATCAAACGTGGTAGGGTTTATTATGTGAATTTTTACTCAGAGGAATTGGGTAAAAAAAATGTCCGGAAATCATTGGGCACTCGTCATAAAGATATCGCTCAAAAGATGGTAACCGAACTTGAGAAATTGGAATCCTTGGGCAAAATCAATCCCTTTTCAAAAGGATTCAATCCCAAAAAAGTACTGCAACAAAATACCCGTAAAGAAACGGTACACTGTAATACGGTAAGTGAATCCATTGAACTGTTCTATAAGTCAAAATCCCACCTCTCTCCGGCAACCATCGGAGCCTACCAAAGAGCTTTAGATCATTTTGTGGAATTAAATGAGTTAGCAGATGAACATCCGACCAATGTGTTGGCCTACCATTTTGAAAATGTGATTTTCAAAAAAGGTATTACTTCAGCTACACGGCACTACTATTTCAGACATTATCGGTCTTGGTGGAAGTTTCTTCTGAAAAAGAAAATTGTCGAGAAGGACTACTTTCCTATGCTCAAAGAAGATTTGCCAAGAATTAGAGAAAATACACGGCCTAAAATGATTTCTGAGGAAGAACTTGGAATTCTTTTTAAGAAATTCGATGAAGAACTGGAGCGCAAGAAAGACTTACCTGAATTTGACCCTAATTTAGTCCAACACTGGTTTAAACCGATTGTAGCATTATACTTTTATGGTGGACTCCGAAAACATGAAGCAGCCTATGATCCAGAACTTTCCTATTCCGGCCTAAAAGGTGAAAACCTGATATATGAAGATGGTGAGCTAAGCTACATTTCATTGCCTCCTACCAAAGGCCGAAAGGAACGTCTTATTCCGATCATCAATGAATTAAAGGAGGAATTGGATAGCTATTTAGAAGTTCGCGGGAAACTAAGCCCAAGTGATTTTGTGTTTATCTATACCGGTGGAAATACAAAAGGCCAACCGGTTCGTGGCATGAGAGTTTACCGTGAATTTAAGCGTTATTGCAAAGAAGCAGGTATTCCGACTACTCGAACACTACATGGAATGAGACACCAAGCTGTTACCACATGGATTGAGAAAGGATTTCATACTGCTGAAGCAAGCTATATGGCAGGCCATTCCAATCAAAAAGTGACTGAGAAGTATACTCATTTAACTGTCAAAAGATTAAAAGAAAAAATGAATGCAATTAAATTATGAAAGATGTTTTGCCTAATTAAGATTAACATTTATAATATTCTTGTGTTTTAACATATTTCAAATCTAACGTATAACAGCGAACCCTAGTGTCAGATTATCTATAATTTTTTATAGGATTTGCTATACAATTTTATAGATTTAATAGTTTAATAATTAAATCTGAACTCAACACTCCTTCGTAAAGGTCTCCGTTAATAATTATGGATGGGACAGCCATAATTCCAAGAGAGTCAGAAATTCTTACTTGATTATTAATTACTGAGATTTTCGTTTTTTCTTCAATACAATTATTGAAACTTTTCAGGTCATTAATACCAGTTTTTTCTGCTAAATCAGAGTATTTAATTTTTCCTAGCCTAAACGAATTTACATATAACTCTTTGTGATATTCTAAAAAAAGACCTTGATCCCTAGCACACTCAGCTGCTAATGATGCCGTAAATGAATTTTTTGCACCAGGTAGTGGTCTATGGTAGTAAGTTAAGTTAGGGAGATTTATATTGGGATTTTCAATGAGTTTTTTTAATTCATTGTCTAACTCAATACAGTAAGGGCACTCATAATCAAAAAATATTATTAATGAATTTTTTGAATCCTGATTTTGATATTCCGGTGTTTTTTTAATAATCGATTCCCAATTATTTATTTCTTTAAGAGGTAAGGCTACTTTACTTGAAGTCTTATTGTACTTGGTGATGGCAACAGATAGTACTATTATCGCTACAATTGCTAGAAAAATAGTTGTAAATTTATTCATATTTATAGGGTATTATTCTATGTTATAAATAACTAGCCATCTTTTATTTCCATGGCTTTTTTCTAGGCTATAAATATGGTTTTCATCAACAATAATGCCAGACCCACTTGGAAAATGTTCTAGCTCATAGCTAAATATATATTCACCAGTAACAGAATTATAGACATCCAAATATTTTCCCTCGACATTTCCATTGTGATGACGTGTCATGTATAATTGATCATTATAAATTGTATAACCTAAACTACTATATAATGCAGCAGGAGAATATGAAGAGCTTGAAAATCCGCCTAGTTCATTTTTAACATAATTATCTTCAGTTGAGTAGCTATTTATAACATCAATAGAGTAGATCAAATTTTTTGTCTGAAGATTATATTTTTTGATAATCGGTTCCGAATAACCTACAAAGTAAATATCATCAGTATTATAATAAATATCTCCACTGTACATTAAGTAGTGAAGATCAGGTTGAGTTTCGATAAAAGAATCTAATATATCACCCTCTCTATTCAGTATGTTAAAAACATAATTTCCTGTTTTAAGAGAAAATGTAAGTATCCTTTTATTGTCAATAACTTGAATTCGATCAGCGATTATCTCAGGTAAACTGAATTCTTCTTTTAGTATTCCATCGAAATTGTAAATAGAAATTTTTCCTTGCTGCCTATCACTTATGAAAATTTCATTATTATGTACATCATAATCAGTTATCGACTGTAATTCTCCAGGCCCTCTCCCCTTAATAAACATAATCTTTTTTGCACCGGAAAGATTTAAATTCTGTTTATTTAAAATAAATATCTCAAGTTTGTCTCCATTTAAAAAAAATAGATTCTCTTCCTGTTCTTCCATTCTAAGTACATAAAACAAATCTAATTTATTCAAATCTAATTTGTTAACAACTTCTAAACCTACAAAATCTCTTTGTTTAGTATTATTTTGATAGTCCTTTTCAATAAAAGAACTCTGTTTGTTTTCACCTTCACATGAAAAAAGAAAAAAAAGAGTCACCAAAAAGATATATTTCATTGATTTGAAATTAATTACAGATGTTTATTAACACAAATGGGATCTAATAAATCCCATTTGTGTTATAAGGTTTATAAGTATTAATTATTACCTGCTGGTAATCCACTACTCTACAGGTAATCCACTACCTTCTTTAGAGCAGGTGATTATTTCTCCTGTATTTACATTTTCAATTTTACCACATTCAACTCCCGAGGATTTATCACACTCAGCTCCTAGACAGTCAGCACAACCACTGCAAGTTCCTTGTGCCATAACTTGCTGAGGATACATAATGTATGCACTCCCAATTGCTATGAATAGTGCTAAAAATAGATTTAAAATAATATTTGATCGCTTCATTTTAACAGTATTTAAGTTTAGATTGATTTGTAATCTTTTATAAATAATTATTTAAATCAAATTATTTAATTCTTTAATTTTACTCCTTAATTTTTCGAAAACTTTAGCCACCTTTGAATTTTCCATGGCTTTTATTTCTCTTGGAGAATAGCCTGTATGATATTTCATATATTGCCAAAAAGCTTTTTCATCTCCAATCCCAAGTTCACAATAACCTATTTCATAAATAGTTTTATTTGTCTTTAAGAGTAATTGAATAGCCTTCTTTAATTTTATAGAGTTCAATATTTTTGAAGGCCGTGCCTGGTAATGATTTCTAAATCTTCTGGAAAAATCTTTTGAACAGCAATACCCCATCTTTTCCGCCCAATCAGTTACTGTTCGTATTTCCTTTAAATTTTGCTGTGCAATTTGCAATGCTTCTTCCATTGGTTGTTTCATATATATATATGTATTGAGTTAACATTTTTATTCCAGGTTCTGTGATTACCTATTAACCTGCATTAATAATGTCCTTCCAATAGATGAGCTGTACCCATCCCCTAAGCATTTCACTGCTACCGATATATTATCGTATTTATATTTTTAAGAGTATTAAGTAATAGAAATGTTACAGCTTAACTATAAATCTCCCGATAAAAGATCTGCAAGCATAAAAACGAAATGAATGTTTTTAAGGATCAATCTACTCATAATCGATTGGTCGCAGGTTCAAGTCCTGCCGGGCCCACATTTTAAAACTGATGTTTTAAAATATTGGGTTTCCACTACAGCCAGTCTAAAGTTATTTAAAGATCCAGTCGTTGATATTCAGAAGCAGTGCTTCGGGGTTCAATCCTTCCGGGGCCCACATATCATACTTTCCTCGCTATTAAGTCTTGTAAACTTTTAACTAAATCCAGGCGTTGATATTGCGGAGGCATACTCCGCGGTTCAATCCTGCCGGGCCCACTTTTATATTTTGGGATGAATTCAGGGCAAAAACGCCCATTTATGCACTTCTGCACCCAAAAAAACCCCTGAAACTTACAGTTTGAAAGCGAGTGAAAATGACCAGAAATGAGTCATTCACTCCCTTTTACTCCCATTCGTGGGGGCCACTTTTTTTGCTTGAATTCAGAACCCAAAAACAATGGCATATCTTAAGAAAAGAGGTAAATACTATTACGCGAAGTGGCATACATCAATTGACGGCAAAAAATCTTCTGTTCGAAAAGCATTAGGCACAAGACATAAAGATGTAGCACAAAAAATGCTCAAGGAACTCCAGGAGTTGGAACTACTGGGTAAGATTGATCCTTTTGCACCTGGTTTTGATCCGAAGGAAGCACTTAAAGGTTGAAATCCCGTATTTATAAACGGTGAGTTATCCTATCTCACTTCCCTCAACCATAAGCCGGAAAGAACGACAAATACTGATTATAAAAGATATGTCTACCAGGCGTATGCCATGGGGGCTTCCCCACCGGGGCCGGGAAATATCTCATCCAGTTTTTCAAGAACTTCGTCATCCAGTTTTATACTTGCAGCCCGAACGGCACTTTCCAGCTGTTCAAGGGTTCTTGGCCCTATGATTGGCGCTGTCACAATCGGATTGTGAAGTAACCACGCCAGTGCGACCTCTGCAGGCGGATGGCCAATTTTTTTACACAGGGTTTCGTACTGCTCAAGTTGATCGCGTTTAGACTCCAACTGTTTGAGATGCTCCTCATCCGAGCGTCTTCCTTCCTTATGCTTCTGTAGTGCCCCGCCTAAAAGTCCTCCTGCTAATGGACTCCATGGTATTAAACCCAAACCATAATGTCTGCAAGCCGGGATAACTTCAAGTTCAAGCATCCGGTTATCGAGATTGTAAATACTCTGCTCGCTCACCAATCCGAGTATGCCACGCTTTGATGCTTCCTGGCATGCTGTTGCAATGTCCCAGCCAGCGAAATTACTTGAACCAACATATACTACTTTCCCCTGCTTTATTAGTGTGTCAAAACTTTGCCATGTTTCATCCCATGGACAATCATGGTCAATATGATGCATCTGATATAAATCAATCCTATCGGTTTGCAAGCGTTTTAAACTACCCTCGCAGTGCTTCATGATTTTATACGCGCTCAGGCTTCGGCCATCACTGTTAACTTCAGGTAAATTTGCTTCACGATCGACAGGATTATAGACTTTTGTAGCTAATACAACAGCATCACGCCGGCCACCGCCCTGAGCAAGCCATCGTCCTATTATTTCCTCTGTATAGCCATGCTGTTCAGACCAGCCATAGACATCAGCAGTATCAAAAAAATTGATACCTAATTCTAAAGCGCGATCCATGATTTTGAAGCTATCTTCTTCGCTCGTATGCCATCCAAAGTTCATTGTACCGAGGCAAATATTACTAACAAGAACTCCGTGCTCTCCAAGTCTTTTATGTTTTATGGTCATAGTGCTTTGTTTTGTTAAAGGCTGTCTCCAGCTGATAAGTGCAACAGCAGGATATTTTAGGATTCACTGCATAGATGAAAGTTAATTAAATTTTCGTAGAAGAGTATGATTGGGATGAGGCTCTATCGTTTCAATACGTTGATCGGAGACGTTTCTAAAGCAGGGCCCTTTAGGAAGAATTAAGGAACTACTCCGGTTCTGTTTTCAACCGCCCCTTTATCCCGGAAGGTGAAGGCTGGGTGAGGTTTCCTGGTTTTATGCTTCATCGGATGGATCCATAAATTGTCTCAACCTATACCAGTATAATACCCCTAGCGCTTTTCGGAAAGTGAAAATTTCAGTGAAACAACGGGGACTTGGCTTAACGATAACTTTTGAGCCGGTACTGACTGGAAATTCATCGATACAAAAACAGGAATGCGCTCCCATTTATCTGTTTTAATTGAATATCCACTAACAGTTCCAACAATAAGACCAACAAAGCCACCGGCGGTAGCACCCAGTAGGGCAGATTCACCTTTGTTAAAATGGAAAAGGCAGCCCATAAACTCATCACTATTACACTCTTCATAAGTTGCCAAACTAATCAGAGCTCCAAGCAATGCGCCACTTGAAAGTCCTATCAAAGCTCCTCTTCCAGTACGTTTTTTTCTGCCCAAACTTACATCAAGTCGCTCAATTGAGTTCAATGGAATCGTATATCTGTAAACTCCTGACTCAAGAATTACGTCTGTTGTGTTTATATAATAAATAGTGCCCTTGATAGCACTGGTATAAACATCCGGGGCAAAAATTCTAACTTTGTCTCCGGTATTCAGGCTGCTGATTTGAGCCATGGCTGCAGACTGAAAAAGGACCATAAGCACCAAGCAGGAAATCAAATAACGTCCGATCCTTTTCACGTGGCAGGCAAGCATAGAAGTTTTCAAGACAATCCCCCCTTTGGTTTAATGTAAGCTACTCAAATACCGTCTTTGAGTGTGTAGAAGAAGGAGGGACTTATTGTAGTCAAATCTCTGCTGCGGCTTTATTTTGTATGCTGAGGTAGCCCATCCAGAATACATAGTGATGATGAATAGTTTGGTAGATAAGTTGTGCTTTTAATAGCTTTGAAGGAAAAAACAATGATTGATTAATATAACCTGAACACCGATAAATTGGATATTCCTTCATCCTCGGGGTGGTAGTCATAGCAGACATGAGTTTAACCACCAATCACCAGGAAGACGATCCCAAGGATGTTTAGAATGAGTCAGGTGTTTAATATCGGGGCATACACGATATTGATGATACTATCACTGCTATATTCAGCATTCTGGTAGCAGTTAGGTGGAGTCAGAATAAGTAGCAGTCAACAGTTTTTATTGGATAAGCTGCTAGGCTAAAATCAAATCAGCTTATTATTTTGACCATCTCATAAATTGAGCCCATAAAAAAACCCGGAAACTCGTTCCGGGTTCAAAAAAAAAGAATATTCAAAACCGGCTTACTGCAGGTTGGCCGGTGGTGACGTGGCTTCAACAGCTGTAAATGTCTTCAGTATCTTGTATGTATGCTCGGTATTCTTGGGTACGAGATAGGAGTCACCTTCTTTTAGTTCGGTCACTTCACCCTCAATATGGAGTTCAGCTTTCCCTTTCAAAACATACCCTACGGTTTCGTAGTCACTGGAGTGAGTTTCTTTGTCAGCAGTGGGTTCTTCATTTCTCCAAATTCTTAGTCCCAGGTTTTCACCTGATGCCAAAATCTCTTTCACACTGTCTGACTCCGGAAGTTTACCCTTTGCGATTTCTTCAATTGATTTGCTCATAATAGTAGTGTTTATTTGATATCTAGTTATGTTTAAGTAACATTTACTGAGGCATGTACATTTCATGAAATCAAGATCCTTACAGCTACAGGTTGGATCGGTGAATCCTGTCCTGGTCCAGGTTTTGGTGATAAAGGAGAAAATGGGCCTCTTGGCTACGATAATGAATTTACTCACCGGAACACCACTTTCATGACCTGTAATCTTATGCATTTAGCTAGTATGCTAAAAGATCAGAATGGATGTCCAGGCCTTGGTAATTCAAGAGAAGCATGGGATGCCGGTATTGGCTGAAATTTTCAAAATCCGAAAGATTTATAAAGTAGAGAAGGTCTTCCCCGATTTAACTCTGGATCTGAAGGCACAACTTTAAATAGCTACTTGGCCTTGAATTTTTTCCATGAAACAAATTCAATATTCTTTTTCAGCTTAATAATTAGCAGAAGCGATCACCCGAAAAAGCTATTAAACCAGAAATTTTCTGCTTTGATTGAATGTTTATAAAATCTCAGCCCGGAAGAGACTTTTACTGAGATAAAAACCCGATGATCGAATACTCTCTATTTATATCTATAGAAAGATTTGGCCTGATATCTTTTCGTTTTTGTTAGTCTTAATAAACGGTACACTTTTTTGAAGCTTCAATCATAATGAGAAAAAAACAAACTCTCGCACTGGCAGTTGGATTCGTGCTGCTTTGGAATTCGGGATTTATAGGTGCGGAATACGGTCTTCCATTTACGGGGCCGTTTACGCTTGTTTTCTGGCGATATCTGGCGCTGACACTGCTGATGGCGGGCTATCTTGCAGTTCAAAAAAAGCTGCAGTGGGTCGGATGGAAAGTGGCGGCCCCAAATATGCTGATTGGCGTGCTAGCTCACGGAGTTTGGCTTACCTGCGTTCTTTTTGCTATCGACAATGATGTTCCGGCAGGAATTGTGGCCCTTGTTGTAGCGCTTCAGCCATTGGCTACGGGGGCAATGTCGGGTTTTGTCACAGGGGAACGGACAAACATTTATCAGTGGGCTGGGTTAATAATTGGATTCACAGGCGTCTTTTTGACGGTGTTCTCCCGCATCGATTTTTCCAGCTATCAGTCTGTTTTTAGCTACCTGATCCCGTTAGTTTCGGTTTTTGGGATTACGGCTGCAAGCCTGATACAAAGAAAAATGGAGTTAACCCAAAATACTGCTAAGCTGCCAATCGACCTTGAGTTGTTTTACCAAAGCCTGGCAACAACAGCAGCATTGATGCTGCCGGCGCTTTTTTTCGAACAGCTGTATACCGAATGGGTGCCGGAGTTTATTTACACAATGATCTGGCTAATATTGGCGGTTTCGCTGGCTGCGTACTCGTTAATGTGGTTGTTAATTGAGCGCATGGAAGCCACGCAGGTCGCCAGTTTATTTTATTTGGGCCCGCCTGTTACTATGCTTATGGCTTGGCTGGCATTTGATGATGCGGTCAGGTCACTGGATTTAGCCGGTCTTGTTATTGTTCTTTTAGGTGTAGTTTTAACACAGTTTAGCAACCGGAATAAAACCAGCCAAACGGATTGAATAGCAATATGACACAACTGAAACTTTTCATGGTTGAAGCACAGAATTCCGGTAACCAGGGTGTATGCTTTATGGCCAAATAAGATTATTTCAAGAGTTAGAATTTAGTTGCTCTTTTCTGCAATCCACTGGTTGACTCTTTTCTCCAGTAAGGGTAGCGGGAGCGACCCATTGCCAAGAATCACATCGTGAAACTCACTGATGTCGAACATATCCTCAAGCTCATTTCTGGCAAGTTTCCGGAGTCCAAGTATTTTAATCATGCCGCTCGCCGTCAATAGTAACATCATCAATCTCACTATATTTTTCTTTGCTGCCTTGAAGGGTCAGATTTATTGGTGAAAACTGAAGCTGCTCTTCATATTTTGCATCAAGCCACTCAGTAAATCGATCTGATTCCTATACATCTTGATAAGCATAGGCAGCGGACGAGGAAAAAATGAGCAATATAAAAAGAGAAAAAATGCAGGCAATGGCTTCATAAGGGAAATGAAGAATAAGAATTAAAGGGAATCAGAGTCATGTAATGCGTGAATTAAAAACATTTTAGTGAATAAATCTGACATGAAAGGGAGTTTAATATTTGCAGTGAACCTTTGTGAAAAACAGGATTATTTTATTGTATCAGCTTTCAGTTCGTAAATATATGACTTAACTGTTCGTCCATCGGGTAGGCTTACGTTAGTCATTACACGCTTGTAGCTGCTGCCCTCGTACTGGTCGAGTTTCTCCCAATGTGCTGATAGATTTTCAGATGTGAACAGGTAGCCCGGAACAGTATCACCTTTATCATTCAGGATTACCCCCGGATAGGGAAAGCCTGGAATTTCCCCTGCCTGAATAAGTTCACCACGAATGGTTCCTTTATTCCAGACTCCGCCAATGGAGCCAAGCAAATGATTCATGGATTCTCCGGGCTGGAGGGTTCCGTAGACAAAGAGTCTGTCGGTCATATTGAAAGGCTAGGTTGAATTTGAATGCTTGCAGACTCAAAATTGTCATATTAGAGAACTTATAAAAACAAAAGCTTGAATACTGACATGGCACATACAGTAAAGATATTAGAGACAGAAATGGTAACTCATGATGTGAGACAACTTACCGTCGAGAAACCTGACGGGTATGAGTTTGAGCCTGGTCAGGCAACAGAAGTATCTATTGATAAAGATAATTGGCGGGATGAAAAACGGCCATTTACGTTTACCTCGTTAAATGAAGAAGAGCACCTTGAATTTGTGATAAAAATTTATCCTGATCACGATGGTGTGACAGAGCAGATTGGAAAACTTAAAAAAGGCGATTCGCTTCTTATTGACGATCCGTGGGGAACCATTCAGTATGATGGGGAAGGTGTATTTCTGGCGGGTGGAGCCGGCGTTACACCGTTTATTGCAATTTTCAGAGATCTTCATAAGAAAGAAAAGATCGGAAATAACACACTTATTTTTTCGAACACTACAGACAGGGATATTATTCTTCAGGATGAATTTGAAGAAATTCTTGGTGACAACTTTATCAATGTCATAACTGATGAACCCACAGACGAACACATATTTCTTGATGGGTATATCGACAAAGAGTTTCTTGACTCCAAAATCAGCGATTTCGACCAGGCATTTTATGTTTGTGGTCCCGGTCCGTTCAACGATAGCATGATGGAGTACCTTAAAGAGCTTGGTGCTGATCCAGAGGCATTAATTTTTGAAGAGTAGTTAATATTGAGAATAGATCGCAGAATTTTCAACGATTTAATACTTACAATTTTATGAGCAAAATAATGAAAGCAGCATTTTTTGAATCATTCGGAGAACTCGATAATATTGAAATCGGAGAAGCAGATCGACCGGAGCCTGGGGAAGGTGAAGTACTGGTAAGGGTGAAGGCAGCCGGGGTAAATCCCGTGGACGCCGCTGTTGCAAGGGGTATGCTAAAAGACGCCATACCCACAGAGTTTCCGGCAATTCCCGGATGGGATCTTGCAGGTAAAGTTGTTGAAAACGGATTCTCTGCGCGGCGTTTTGAAGAAGGTGATGAAGTATATGCCTATGCACGCCGTCCTACAGTGGAAAAAGGTACCTTTGCAGAATATGTGGCACTTCCTGAAAGCTATCTTGCAAAAAGGCCTGAATCGATTTCCATGGAAGAAGCCGGCGGCGTTCCCCTGGTTGGGCTTACTGCTTACCAGGCTATTTTTGATGCAGGAAAACTTAAAGAGGGTCAGACTCTGCTTGTTTTAGGTGCATCAGGCGGCGTAGGCACGCTGGCCATACAGCTTGCAAAGTCTGTGGGCGCCAGAGTTATTGGTGTGGCGAGTGAAAAGAATCACGACTACATGAAAGAACTGGGCGCTGATGAAACAGTGGATTACAGCGATGGTCATGTCGGGGAACTGGTAGCTGCACTGAATAGTGGTAGTGATGGCGTGGATCTTATTTTTCATTGCTCACGGGGCGATTCACTGAGCGAATGCATGGAAAAAGGCATTTTGGCAGACAACGGAAAGGTGGTTTCCATCACCAAAAGCAAGCCTGAAGAAAGTTGGAATGTGGACTATGAATACGTCTTTGTTGAACCTAATTCATCACAACTGAAACATATGGCAGAATTGGCGAATCATGGCAAACTGAAAATCCCGTCTATAAAAACATACAGTTTAAATGAGACAGCTGAAGCGCTTAAAGACGTGGAAACACTGCACAACCAGGGAAAACTTATTATCACACCCTGATTGCAGACGTATGCATGAAATTTAGAGGCTAATCACTTTGATGGATTGAAGGCAATAAAAGCCGCTTCAACTTATCCCCTAAATAATAGTTTTTAATCGAAGTCGAAAAAATTAAATCATAATCACCATGCTAAAAAAACTGCTTTCTGTCCGTCTCAATGAATGGGTAAGTCCTGACGTAGCTGTTCTGTTATTACGAATCGGTGCTTCCGTTTTGATCATGACTCACGGATTCCCAAAATTCATGCGGATCCTGGAGGGAGATTTCAGCTTTGGTGATCCGCTGGGAATAGGTCCGGCCCCGTCACTTGTATTGGTGGCTTTTGCAGAATTTATCTGTGCTGTGTTTGTTCTGCTTGGTCTGTGGACACGTCTTGCTCTTATTCCGCTTATCATAAATATGTCTGTTGCCGTATTTATAGCTCATGCAGGAGACCCATTTAGCAGAAAAGAACTTGGCCTGTTCTTCTTGATTGCCTTCGTTGTTCTTTTTCTAACCGGGCCGGGTAAAATTTCTTTGGATAATAAACTAAGCAGCTACCAGGTATAAAATTGCTGTTGTCACTATCATTCTGAAATATATCAAGGATTTCAATGATCTGAGCAGCCGGATAAGAACGTAGCTTCTGCGTATCAATTTTTATATTTTAGTTGCTCACTGAGTTGCCCGTTAAAAATTGCGGTCATTCGATCACCCGTGGCAATTAGATGTTTTATTTCATCACACTTAAATCTTAAGCAGTTTGATTCAACGAATACAATCGGTCTACCTGATATTGGCTGTTCTTCTTAATCTATCGGTTTTTTTTACACCGATGTACAGGCACGCACTTAACGATCCTGCGGAATGGATCGGAATAACTTTTGCAGGATTTCTTACGGTGGCTATGTTATTGAGCCTGGTTTCAATTTTTATGTATGGCAACCGACAGAACCAAATAAAATGGGTGAAAGGGGCAAGTTACTTTCAAATAGCCGCTTTGGGTATTGCCGTGGCTATACTGTTTACTTTAGGCGGATTTGGTCGGTTTTTGTGGATGGAGGTTGTAAGTACAGGGCTGATAACAGTGTCACTTATCTTATTATGGATGGCCGGGCGGCGTATTAAAAAAGATCAGGAGCTGGTTGATTCGATGGATCGTATTCGCTAACCATTTTGGATAATCAAAACGATGTTTCTGTTGGTAAACTTACCGCACTGCTGCTTATAGGCATCTCCACTTTTGGGATGGCGCCCATTATGGTGCGGTTTGCCACTGATACAGATCCTCTTGCGCTGGCCGCACTTCGTACAGGATTTGCCGTACTTTTTCTTTTCCCTTTTTGGTTCCCGCAGCGAAAATCAATTTCAGAATTAAAGTCACTCGGTATCAGCCGATTTCTTTTGGCTCTAACGGGCATCTGCCTGGGTCTTCATTTCACTTTCTGGATCGCCTCTCTTAACTATACGTCTGTGGCATCTGCCTCTGTACTCGTTACAATACATCCGGTTATGTTAATAGTAGCAGAGAGTCTGATCTTTAAGCGGCGGTTTAGAGGGATTGTTTGGGTGGGGGTTGTCGTGGCCTTTGCAGGATCCGCCTTACTTGGAATTGCTGATGACGCAAGCCTTGAAGCATTTCCAAATGCACTTTTTGGTAATGCTCTTGCCCTGACGGCAGCGGTAATTTTTGTGATTTATTTTATGCTGGGACGCAAAATCCGTCAGTATACCGAATGGCTAGACTATGTATTTTATGTGTACCTGTACGCAACAATTACCAGCCTGTCTCTTGCTATCCTTTGGGTTGGTGGAATACCTGCTATTAGCGGCACCGCACTGCTTGTTGGGGTGGGGTTGGCACTCGGTCCTACTATTTTAGGCCACGGATCTATCAACTTTGCCGTTAAGTATGTCTCACCCACGCTATTGTCAACTCTTGTTCTCTCAGAAGGTGTATTTGCTGCAGTTGCAGCCTACTTTATATTCGGAGAAATTCCATCCACGCTGTCGATTGGCGCCATGACAATTATTCTTTTCGGCGTATCACTTACCTGGTATAAGCGTGTGAAGCGTGCAGAAGCCTAAATAAAGAAGAATTAAAGGGTTGGAAACGTTCTGTTAGATTATTCTATAATAGTGGTACGTTACGGTTTTTTGTAAGATCTTGGATAAATTAGAAAAGCAGAGAAAAACGATTTAGCACTCAGAAACGTTGTAATTCCATCACTACTACGCGTTGGACATACACGATTAATACATGCAGTTATAGTTTAATTGTAACAAATCCATTCTGTATGGAACATGGCTACAAAAAAAAGTCGCTTACTAAAGCATTAAAAGAGAGTCTGTCAGTTTTACTATTGTTGTTGTTAGTAAGCTGCACTACGCAGGAAGCCTCACAAGAAGAAACTGCTGGTAACACCAAGGAATTCTCACCTGAGGTAATGGAACCCGTAAAGAGGGATCTTGCCGAGATAGAAGAACGCGGAACGTTCCGGATGATCACCTATTACAGTTCCAACACTTACTTCCTCAATCAGGGTATTGAGGTAGGTTTTGAGTATGAGCTTATAAGAGAGTTCACCCGCGAAAACGATCTGGCGCTTGAAGTTGTCATCGTTGGCGCAAATGAAAACCCGTTTGAACTCCTCAACAGCGGTGCCGGTGATGTGATCGCTGCCAACTATACCATTACACCTGAACGCAGAGGCCTGGTTGATTTTACACGTCCTTACAATTTGGTGGATCAGCTTCTGGTCTTTTCTACAGAATTGTCACCTATTCCTAAGACTATAGAAGAACTGGTAGAACGACAAATACCTATTTCTGTTCGGCGCAACAGCTCGTATTATACCAAACTTACTGAGCTGCAGGAACAGGGGTATGACCTTAATATTCAAATTCTGCCAAACGAGCTCGATACGGAAGCAACACTTGTGGAAGTTGCTCAGGGTAACATCATGGCGACTGTAGCTGATGATAATATGTTTGACGCCACTAACCGCTATATGGATGGGCTGTTTCCGGGGCCAACCATTGCGGAGAAGGATACCATTGCGTGGGCTGTAAGAAGCAATGCTCCCGATCTTGAAAACGAAATGAACAAATTTTTGTATAAACACTTTCGTTTTACAGAAGACAGAGATCGTCCGCGGCGATCTACATTTTTGAATATACTCCGACAACGATATTTCCAGGAAGGACCGCAAATTGCACAATATTATAATCCTGAGTGGCAATATCAGACCATGGGAATTATATCACCCTACGATGAAGTGATTAAAAGCGTCTCAGATTCGTTGAATGTAGACTGGCTGATGATTACAGCTATGATTGCCCAGGAATCGGAATTTAACCCCAATAGTAAAAGCTGGGCGGGTGCTGTTGGTTTGATGCAGGTCATTCCGCGATTTGTAGAGGTAGAATATGAAGCGTTATATGACCCGGTGATAAACATTAAACAGGGAGTAAGCATTTTTAAAGATCATATAGATCACTATTCCTATCTTGACTCTACCAATCAGGTAGCTTTTGCCCTGGCAACTTACAATGCCGGTATGGGTCACGTTGCAGATGCGAGAAGACTTGCGATCGATCAGAATAAAAACCCCAATGAGTGGGAGAACGTTGCTGATGCATTGCTAAAACTGATGCAGCGCAGATACTATCAGCAGGCGCGCCATGGGTTTGCCCGTGGAATTGAAACAGTGCAGTATGTTGATGAAATTATGAATCGCTACAGAACATACGAAACGATTATTACTCTGTCTGAGAGGGAGCAGGGGCTGGGTTACTCTGGAATAATTGGAAACCGGGATTTTAGTAAGCCTTAAACACCATAAGTGTTACATCATCAAACTGATGACCGCCGGCAAACTCCTTGACGGCACTAATAATTTTGTCGCTGATTTCGGCGGCACGGGCATTTCGACTGGTTAGTATTACATTCTTAAACCTTTCCATACCAAATTCTTCAGTCATTTCACCTGATTGAGCTTCATTCACGCCGTCAGTAAAACAGACAACAATATCACCTGGCTCAAGAGTAATATCTCTCGATTCATAAGGCATCATACTTTCCATTGCTCCCAACAGAAGCCCTCCTTCAGATAATTCAATGAAGTCGTCAGAGTCATGTTTCAACAGCAAAGGCGGATTATGTCCGGCATTTACATATTTGAGAATCCTTGTCTCGTGATGATATTTCCCCCAGAAAAATGTAATAAATTTATCAGCCGGTGTATTTTGATGAATAAGGTTATTGATGCGTTCTGTGGCAAGCGTCAGTGTAATATCGAACGGCAATAGAATGTGCAGCATCGACTGAAGATTTGCCATCAGAAGGGCGGCCGGAAAGCCTTTTCCGGTTACATCAGCAATTGCAAAAATATGGTTGCCATCCGGTGTTTCAGCCACATCAAAATAATCGCCTCCTACCTGGTAGGAGCTTACGGTAATAGCTGACAAATCGAGCCCTTTCACGTCGGGAATCGGATCTGGCAGTAATCTGTTCTGAATAGACTTGGCCAGCAAAAGCTCTTCTTCCATGCGCTCTTTTTCAATACGTTCTTCAAGCAAAAACGTGCGCTGAATAGAGTTAACGGCAAGATTAGCCAGTGATTTCAAAAAGTTGTAGTCGCTTTCAGTCAGAGATTTTTCATTAGCTCTCTGGCCAACACCTATTACTGCAATTTTTCGTCCCTGAACTGAGATACTGATGAGGGATGAAATACCAGATGATCTGAGTGCCGGAATCTGCTCACGAAGCTCCTCATCTACCAGTGCAATCTCTTTGGAGATTTTAAATATCTTATTTAGTGATTCTGAATCAGAGGTAGAAAAATTGCTTGAGGTAAGCAGTTCAATTCCATTACCGGTACGATAAATGAGGAAAAAAGACCGTATCAAAAGTTGGCCCATAAGGGCAAACTTGAAAATCCTTGAAATTTTGTCCCTGTTTGAAAGAAGGTTGAACTCTTTCGAAAGATCAAACAGTGTATTAAGCTCATGAATCCGTTGATCCAGCTTTCGGTTGGTCTCGTTCAGCTGGTCAATTATACGACTGTTTGCGACAGCTGTTGATGAGATGATGCATAAGCTCTCAACAAATTCGAGTTCCTGTTCTGTAAAATCAGATTTCGTAAATTTTTGAGAAATTACCAGGAATCCGAGATGGCGGGTACTGGTTCTCAGATTAAAGAGTACACCACCTGGAAAGTGTTTTTGGAGAGATGAAGCCTGCTCTTCAAGCTCTTCCAGATATAAGTGAGGGTGATCCAGGTTTTCCGTATCGATATTCAATGATACCGTCTTAAGCTGCTTTAGCTCAGTACTTCCTTTAGCCGCTTTTACTGAATAATCCGACCGATTTTCCTCAAGCAAAAGTATAGCTGCTCTGGAGACCAGAAGTTTACCCATTGAAATTCTCACCAGGTTCTCTAAAACAAACTGTACGTCTTTGGCCTCGATCAGAACACGGCTGGTCTCTAAGACTGTTTTAAGGTCTAGCCGTGAGCGTTGTCTGGCATTTTGATGAGTGGGTGTCACGATATTATGTTTTGTATTTACACATTACCATTTTATTGGCTTCATCTTCCCGGCCGTAAGATACGTTATCCATTAGTGAGTGTATGAGGTAGACACCCATGCCGCCGCGCTTTTTCTGCTTTATTTTCTCTTCAATATTGGGCTGTTTGAATGTCTTGATGCTGAAAGTAGCTCCGGTGTCAAAAAGCTCAACACAAAGACGGTCGTCTTTAAAGGTAAGTTCAATTTCTATCGTGTGATCTTCTTCACCATTATAGGCATGCTTAATAATATTGGTGATGGCTTCATCAACAGCGAGCCTGATATCAGAAATTTTCTGGGCATTAAAGCCATTTTTCCTGGCATACTCTGCTACGAAATCCCGCGCTTCCGATAGATTTTTGGTAGATGCCGGGATAGTTTTCCGATATGTTGAGATATTGCCCAAATGCAGATCCACTTATAAATTAGAAAACTTATCGATTGCATCAGACTCGTCTTCCAGAATATCATAGAGAGCGGGAAAACCGAGCAAATCGAAAACATTATATACTTTCTTATTCATATTGGTCAATTTGATATCTCCTCCTTCAGTACGAACATCTTCTATATAAGCCATAAAAACACCCAAACCAGCGCTTGCGATGTAATCCAGCTGATTAAAGTTCACTACAATTTTGAGGTTATCACGGGCGATGAGGTCTTGAAAAACAGTTTCGAGCTCAGAAGCTGTATGTGCATCCAGTTCTCCTTCTAAGTCAAGAATTGTGCATCCGAGCTCACTTCTTTGATTGATGCTAAAAGTATTCATGTGCAATAGAATTAGTTTTGGTAGATGCTCAAATATAGAGATATCGAGTTATGGGGCAAAGTTAACTACGAATATTTGAGAAATGAAGTTACAAACAGGTAAGAAAAAAATAAGGCATCACACGTATCCGGTGTGATGCCCTGACTATTCATCAAGAGAGACGCTACTTGAGCGCATTTCTATAATATGGAAAAAGAATGATAATAGACAGTATAAAAATCCTAAACTACTCATATTGGGTAATTTAGGCATTACAATCTAAGTGTTTTTACGCAGTCGGTGACTAGTCACCCTGCATCGCTTCGGCTTCCATCGGCTGTCCTATACGGCTTACCCAGGAATCAGCATCATGTTCTTCCTGTAGTTGTTCCTGCAGCCGTTCTGCCATTTCTCGCGTATCAAACTGGCCGATTCGGACTCTGTACCAAATATTCCCTGTGTCTTCATTACCGTAAGTTACCACGTAGGCCTGATCATATCCCTTCTCAACCCATTCCTCTGCATGTTGTTGGGCCGTATAATCTGATCGCCATGCTTCTACCTGAACCACAAAGTTACCGTTTTCTGAGTACTGTATTTGTTGTTGGGGCGTTTGCCGCTCACGCGCTGCAGCCATACTGTCTTCTCTTGCCTGTGCAATACTGTCTTGCCTCATTTGTTCCATTTCAGCTGCAATAACCTGATCCAGCGAATCTTGAATGGCCTCTTGATCGCGTTGTACTTCCGGTTCCTCCGGAGCACATGCCTGGAGCATGGCCATAGAAAGAATGATAGTCATGATGTAAGTCAATGCTGTTTTCATAGCAGACGGATTAATTAAGATTGTATATGGTAGCCTGAAAATACAATATTAATTAAACCCGTGAAACGTGTTTCTTTTCTTTAAAAACAGGAACATCGGATCTTAAACTATTTGTTGCGATAGTGTTTGTTATGCGGATTATTCAGTTCTATAAATGTCAGGCAATCACAGTTTCATATTACATTGGAGTTTCAGTTTATAGAGATAATCTTTTTTCTTCATCACTGATACATTTTATTCGGAGAGTTTAGGTAATCAGAAAAAATCGTTATTTTATATAGACTGAATTTAAATAAGCACGCTGAGTGTTGGATAACTCTACCAGGCGAAAAAGATGTTATTAGTCGTAGACCAAATTGAAAAGGCATTTGAGAAGGATAAACCTGTTGTTAAACAGGCTACTTTTCATGTTGGCAAAGATGAGATTTTTGCTCTTCTTGGCCCAAGCGGGTGTGGTAAAACGACGACACTTAGACTTATTTCCGGGTTTGAAAAACCTGACTCAGGATTTGTAATGCTCAATGGCAAAATCCTTTCCTCACAGGGTGATTATGTACCGCCCCAAAAGCGCGGTATTGGTTTTGTATTTCAGGATTATGCACTTTTCCCCCATATGACAGCCCTTGAAAACGTTGCCTTTGGGCTGACTGACCTGCCAAAGCATAAGCGTAATGTATTTGCAGAAGAGGTACTGTGCAGAACAGGAATGGGAGATTATAAAAATCGAAGCCCGGCTGAGCTTTCAGGAGGGCAGCAACAACGTGTAGCACTGGCAAGGGCCATCGCACCTGAACCGGAATTGATTTTACTGGATGAACCATTTTCAAATCTGGATGCGATGTTGCGAACTGTGACGCGAAAAGAGGTTCGGTCTATCATTAAAAAAGCACGCATGAGTGCTGTTTTGGTTACACACGATCAGGAAGAGGCCCTGTCATTTGCCGACAGAGTGGGTGTGATGAATAACGGAAGAATTGAACAAATTGGGACACCAGAAGAAGTATACTATAAGCCCAAAACTAAATTTGTGGCCCAGTTTCTTGGGAAAACCAATCTTTTTGAAGCAGACGTAAATAACACCGATCAGATTGATACGAATCTTGGTCTCATGCGGCTGAATTGCCGGGCACAGGGGCATATTACATGCTCTATTCGTCCCGAACACCTGACTCTGGAGAAACCTAACGGTACAACTGATGAGTCAAAGCTCGGCATTATTGCAGCAAGAGAGTTCAAGGGGCACGATATAACTTATCATGTAGAGTTTGGAAGCGATCGTTACATTGTTCATACCGATAACAGGGTTCTTTTCGAACCAAGTGATGAAGTCGTTGTAAAACCTCTCGAACCAGCTGTCGTTCTCGAAGAAGAGCTCTAAGCTTACCATAAATACTTCTGCTTTTCCTATCTACAAATATGCAGGCCATTGAAACGTTAATGAAAACCATGCGTATTGAGTGCTGATCTGAATTTATAAAATCATCCTGACTGATGACTATTTACCGGCCTGCTCTATCATTGATCTTTTTTTTACTTCTTGCACTATTAAAGCCGCTTCACGCTCAAACCATTCAGGGAGTTGTTACTGATGAGGCCACAGGAGAATCGCTGCCCTCCGCGACCGTTCTTTACGAAAACACGTTTCGGGGAACAATTGCGAATCTGGATGGCGTGTTTTCAATTGAGGTGGATGGGTTTCCGGCTGTACTATTAGTTCGGTATATAGGATACGAAAGTGAACGAATTGTGTTGAATAGTCAGCCCGATGACACCTTATCTGTTCTGTTGTCCCCATCTGTTACAGAGCTTGATGAAATTGTTGTAACTGACCAGGATCCGGGTCTGTCGATAATGGAACGCGTGATTGCCCGCAAACAGATTTGGCGTGAAAATCTTAATACATACCAGGTAGATGCATTTACCCGGCAAGTGTTGAGAAATGATACATCAATTGTATCGATTACGGAGAGCGGCACGAGATCATTTTGGGATGATGATCAGGGACATCGCGAGGTTCAGCTTTACCGTCGGCAGACGACGAATATCGGAGCGGATCAGAATTTTGCAGGCGTGCGGTTTCTTCCCAATTTTTATGACGATAATATTACAGTCGCCGGATTTGAAATGGTAGGCATTACGCATCCCGATGCACTGGACTATTACGATTTTGAGCTTCTTGAGACCACTCAGATCGATAATGAACCGGTTTACGTCATAAATGTAATACCAGCACGCCGCTTACAGCCGCTGTTTGCAGGTACAGCATACGTTCATGGTGGTAAATATGCACTTCTCGAGGTTGACTTGAAGCCCAACCGGGTCGTTTCTTTCCCGCCGCCGATTAAAGAGTTCAACTTATCCTACCGCCAGCAGTACAGAGATTTCAATGAAGATATTTGGCTCCCGGTGGATATGCGAATAAAAGGCACGGTGCTAATTGAGATGGTTGGTCTTCGATTTCCTCAGATTAATTTCAGTCAAACATCACGGCTATCCGAATATGAAGTTAACGTTGATCTGCCGGATTCACTATACGAACAGGATGATGTCTTTACCCGTATCGAGCCGGACAGCGTTACAGATTTTTCTCAACAAATGGTGCCACTCACCAGGGAAGAAGAACTCGCTTACGAATCAATTGATAGCACAAATACACTCGACAAAGCTTTTGAACCGAAGGGGTTTCTCGCCGGATTGATTTCAGACGATGAAGATGATAATGATCAGTCAATCACCATGGGAGCGGGTATGTTATTTCCTGCAGGTCTTAGATTACAGGGTGGATTCAATCGTGTAGAAGGTTTTAGTGCAGGCTTTGGCTATCAAAAAAGTTTTCAGGATGCCGGACTGAGCGGCTCTATTAATGCAAGTTATAGCTTCCATGCAGAGTTTTTTAACTACGGTGCGGAACTGACGCAGAAGCTTCCAATAACTCGTGGCCAAACGGGTGTTTATGTTTCGGGTTTATACAATAACCATATCATGAACCGCTACGATAGAAGTCAATACAGCAGGTTTATGAATGGTTTTCAGGCTGTTTTCGGGGGTGTTGATTACTTTGACTACTACCGGCAGGAAGCTTTCAAAGCGGGCATGGAAATAAGGCGGATACTGCCGGTTACAGACATTTCAATTTACTTTAATTCATCTGATGACCGGTCTATTCAGACGTCAGAAAATGCTGTATACAACTATAGTTTATTTGGCTGGCATTTTGAAAGGCCTTTAAATCCACCGGTATTTGACGGGCAAATAAAAAGTTTACAGGTAGGACTGGATATAAACAGGCAGAGTTCAACATTTGGGGTGAGCGGGAGCAGACAGCTAAAATTATCAGCTGAGAGAGCTTTGGCAGGATTGGGGAGTGATGCAACATTTACAAGGCTCACTGTTGATGCAAATTGGAATATGGAGACGTTCTTTGGAAGACGAGTATTTGCGAATACGCTCGATATACAGCTGTCAGCCGGTGCGCTCATAGGTGATGAACTCCCTCAAAGACAAGGTGTGGTAGACGGGTCACTGTCTGGATTTACGCCATTCGGGGTTTTAAAAACCCGAAGAAACAGACCATATGTTGGAAGCCGCTACTGGAGTGTATCGGCCGAGCACAATTTTAGGTCAATTCCCTTTGAGTTTTTGGGTTTGCGAACGCTTGCCGATAGGGGCTGGGGCATTATTCTGTTCGGGGGAGCGGGTTATGCCGGATCAGATACAACTACCGGTATGATCTATACGACTCCCGGTTCCGATTACATACACACGGAGGCAGGTATTAGCTTAAATAGTATTTTCGGAATCTTACGCGTTGATTTTGCTAAACGACTTGATGCTCCGGGCAGTTTTTTTGGAATCAGTGTGCCTCGTTATTTTTAAAACCTTCGTTCAGTTATTGAAAATGGTTTTATAAAATATATAGAATAAAAAAAGGCGAGTGTGAAAACACTCGCCTTTTTAACTTAATTATTTATGTCTTAGATCAGATTAGTATTCTACAGGATCTACAGACTGGTAGCTTGCCGGTGTGTACTGATAAGGGTTCATTGGATGAGTCTCAGCACGTCTGTTCTTCTCACAGCCAGGAGTATCTTCATCCTGTTCAGCTTCTGAACATGGTACTGGTGCCTTACCTAAACCTCGGCTTTCAATTCTGTCTTCGCTAATTCCATTGTCAGTGTAGAAACTTACTACGGAACTTGCGCGTCTTAAACTCAGACGGAGATTGTATTGGTCGCCACCGACGTGATCAGTATATGCATCAACGCGAACTCTGAAAGCAGGAGTATCGAGAAGTGTCTCAACATTCTCAGATAATGCTTGTGCCGCGGAATCTGTTATATCAGATCGGTCAAAGTTAAAGTTGATTGTAGCGAGCTCTTCAATATAAGCAGGATCGTTGGAATCGAGTGGGTCTGTGCCCATTTCGATTTCCTGACCATCAGTAAATCCTTCACCGTCAGTATCGGGATTGAGTGGTTCGGTATCATACTCGTTCACTTCTTCACCGTCAGATAGTCCATCACTGTCGGTATCAGAATTGAGAGCATCGGTGAAATACTGATTGACTTCATCGCCATCAGATAGTCCGTCGCTGTCACTATCCATATCGAGAGGGTCAGTACCATATACCATTACTTCGTCGCCATCGGTAAGTCCGTCGCTGTCAGTATCAGAATTGAGAGCATCGGTTCCGTGTTCGTTGATCTCATCGTAGTCGTTAATTCCATCGCTATCGGTATCCGGAGCAAGTGGGTTTGTGCCATGATCGTAAATTTCCGCATAGTCATTGAGTCCATCGCCATCTGTATCTCGTTCCATTAGTTGCTCATCTGGAAGAGACATTAACCATTCAAGTGTCACTGGATCTGGCTCTGGGCCTGGACCGCTTGATCCGCATCCATAAAAAGTTAACCCCGAAATTAGGAGGGCTGTTAAGATATATTTTGGTGATTTTAGCATAGAAGATTCCTCTGTACGATTAGTAAATTGTTAGGTTATACAATTTATAGATTAATTTTAAAAATACATAACAAACGAACCCAAACAAAAACCTTTTTGGATTCTATTTGTATTTCATGATATATTAGCCACCGTATTAATAGGGGCTATAGCTCAGCTGGCTAGAGCGTCGCGCTGGCAGCGCGAAGGTCCGGGGTTCGAATCCCCGTAGCTCCACTTCAATTCATTTCCCCTTTTAATCAGGTAGCTGTTCACAGATTGCTGTTCTTTCTGTGAAACTGGCTAAAGTTCTGAATTTGAGAAGGCTTGCTTCGCGGGTTCTGCCGAAGGCATCCCATGGGGGAAATCCCCGTAGCTCCACTTCTTTTCTTCAATAATTACGGATGGATTCCATAAAGGCATTCTGGATTATCTATATATGATAATGAACTATGTGAATGAACCTCATAATGTTGCTCTTACACACTGAAAGAAACATTATCACATGATAGAGAACAGATTTTAACATGCCGGATACGAATACGTAATTACTATTTACAAAATCGGCAGACTTAATTTTTGGATTTCAATATTATAAAAGAACACAAGAGGCACTTTAGTATGAATATAAAAAAGATGCCCTCATAACTACATAAAGGAATGTCCGATCTATATGTTCCGGCAATCCGAAATTCTAATATAAGATAAGAGATTTAGTCTAATTTAATTTTCATTATCTCTTTCAGATTCTGTTCGTGTTCTTAAAATCGTCCAGCATCTGATGCCCTCCCGTGTTTGAGCAATAATCTCGTTATTTCCATCGCCATATAGGTCCGTAATGAGAGGATGATTCATACCTGTTGTAGGCAGATCATATAGCCTTTGGTCTGTTATTATCTCCCAGGCATAGAGTCTGCCGAAATCAGCGAGAGAAATCAGATCCATACGTTGGTCATTATTGATGTCGAGAAGCATTGGCGGATAGCTACCGGATGCCGGTTGCCCCATAGATTTTGTAAACCGCAGTACACCATTGGTATTGTACATAAACAGGGATCCGTTGCTGCTCTGAAGTAAAATAAGATCCTCACGATAGAATCCGTCATCATCTCTTAAAAGAATATCGCTGATTTGTGGTTCGGCATTCAGGCTCGATCCGGAGACCTGTAGCTGCTGAACAACCAGTGAATCATCCCTGATTATGGTACTGAGGCTATCGGCAAAAAATGGTGTTGTGCCGATTGAATAAAGATTTCCATTTCTGCCTGAGCTGAGCAGATGATTGTCATAAAGAACCGGTACACCATAAACGGCAGATTCCATAAAGAGAGGAAATCCACTTCTGATTGCTCCGTCAATGCTCCACGCATGAATTGTGTTTTCAGCTGCTGCAAAGACAATATGTTCATTGCCAAACGCAAGCACCGAGGGTCGGCTCGTAATAACTGCGTTAACTTCCTGAGGCCAACCCGACAGCGACTGCCCGCGTGAATTGAGTATATGAAGTGAGCGATCGGCGGTTGCAACTACAATTTCAGCAATTCCTGTGCGCGTAACATCCTCAATAATAAGAGGTGTAGTGATTTCTTCATTTAAAGTAATAGGGAAATTCGGCAGAAGTGATCCGTTTACATTCCATGCGTATATACTGTTTCCCGCTGCCTGAAGAATTACATTCTGATTGTTTCCATACCAATCGTACACAATGGGTGGTCCCACGGGTGTTTCACCACCTGTTGAAACCTGTAAAATTTCAGTGCCGTCAGTAGCCAGTACGTATACTGTACCTGCTGTAGTGGTGAATATGACCTCATTTCTGGCATTTGATGTAATATCTGCAAGGACGGGTTTACCGGTAATATCGGCGCCTGATATAGGAAAGACCCAGCGCTCACGAAATGGCTCATCAGTTACTTCACGTTCAAAAGACTGAATGGATACAGTGGTACTTTGGTCATCATTTCTTGATGTAGATATCACAAATAGGTCAAGTGGCGATACCATACTACCGAAATAATTCTGGGGTGAAAGCCAGGGCTGAATATAATTTTCAAAACGATCGATATTCACATACGTAAGAGAACTTAAATTCTCATTAAGGTTATCGCGCACCATCATATAATCATCGTCATAGTACATGACCCGCCGGCGATTTGCATCGCCGGGCACACTTTCTGCCAGCCCTCTGCGCTGAGCCAGAATGGCAATGTCACTGTGGATGTGCAGATAAAAATCACGCATGCTATTCAGCTCTGAGCCTATTAGTGATCCTAACCATTGGCTGGTAATTACATAGGTGTTGCCATCACGTGTGACGCCATCGAGGGATGTAAGTTCATTAAGCTGGGAGCGCAGGTCGGATGCACTGGACAGATGCCTCAGAAACATGAATTCACTCGTACTTTCTGATCCTGACTCTGCAAATGTCACAAATGCGACCTCATCATTTAAAGATGAAGCAATCGATGTCCAGATTTCACTGTTCCCGGCAAGGTATCTGTCTGTTTCATCATCCGGTTCTTCACCGTTCGGCGGAACAGACCGGGGTTCCTGCTGAAGAATTGAAAATGAGGCTGCATTATTCGGTATGAAACGGTCTAATCGAAACTCGCGAGGTTCTGAAGTTACTGATCTTAACAACGGGGACGGATTATCGCGTAATTGCAACTCTCCGGTTAATCGCCATGAAGCAGTGTCAGCCGGTGCGCTGTTGATGCGGAAATGAATAGGGGTGCCACCGTCGAATGAATCGTATAAATAGGGTCGGTAGGAAATTTGTGAATTTTGCATTACCCAGTTGGGGAGCGACTCTGTATTTGCGATGAACGAACCAGGCTGAATGTTTTCTACAGTGAGTGCCATTCGTTTCTCCTGTTCAAAAACAGCCCGTAACGAATTTTCAATTCCAAGGCTGGATTCTGAAAAAATCACGTAGTCACCATATGCAACAATATATAGTTCACGGTCAGAGACCTGCAGGCGTTCAATAGTGTAATTTCTGAATGAGTACCTGTTTTGTGCAAACTCACTCTGATATTGTGCTTTAAGTGCTTCAATAAGCCCCGGAATTTGGCGAATTATCCAGATGGGCTGCCATTGATTTGACTGATCTGTATAGAGGACTATGGCTTCTACTTGTGTTTGTTCAGCCGCCGCCTGATTTACACTGCTAGTTAATTGCAGGGCTGAAGGGGTAAGGTCATCCATCATCGGTATGTAAGGCCGCTCAAGCATCTGTATAATGGATTGATTCTCCTCAGGAACAATCAGAAAAGGAGCTTCAGAAGGAACAAGATCCGACCAGTGCCCCGAACTGTCTGATGAACAGGCAGACAATAAAACAATGAGTAAATAAAGTGGGGCCAGACTAAATCCGGGAAGCTTATTTAAAAAATGCACAGGGTATAATAAGTTTGTTAAGAATGGGTTAATAGCATAGCTTAATAACAAATCAGGCCATTTGTTCCTGTTGTTTTCAAGCAACAAGGTAAAAAACTTTTCTGTTAATGAGTTTTCTGAATCCCCTATTTTTAATTGCGCTGGTATCGGTAGGTATTCCCCTGCTTATATACATGCTGAATCTGCGCAAGCCAAAACGTATTCGATTTTCCACACTTGCTTTTTTTGAGTCCCTGAAAAGTACGTCACTCAGGAAAATTAAGATTAAACGATGGCTTTTGATGGCTGTTCGGATGCTGGCAGTGGCAGCCCTCGCATTCGCACTCGCCCACCCGTTTTTACCCTCAGGTTCCGGCGTGATATCAACAGGAGAGCCTGCTGTTGTTGGCATCATCATCGATAATAGCCCGAGCATGAATCAGATCGACAGGAATGGTCCCTACATTGAGCAGGCGAAAGAGATTGCATCAGATATAATCGAGCTTCAGAATTCAGACGATCGCATTGTGCTGAATGTTACTAATGGTGAATCACTCACACTTCCATACTTGACCGCATCAGCAGCCGAAAGAGAGCTGGCAGATGTTGAAACAGTAGTCTCAGGAAACTATCTGAGCCGCACAATTACACAGGCGGTTCAACAACTTAATAGTGCCAAAGAACCGAATAAGCTCCTTTACATTATCTCTGACGGGCAGGAAACTCAGATTTCAGAACTAGAGGGGCTGGAGCTGGATGAGCGTTTCAATGTTAATCTTCAATTTATAAGACTCGGGGAATCTCAATCTGCAAATGTGGGAATTGAGGATGTCAGCCTTGAAAAAGCAGAGGGTGATAATCTAATCCGATGCAAGGTTCAGAATTATGGCGATCAGCAAACGGGCACTCAGTTTCTTAATGTTTATGTGGAAGATGAGCTGCTTGCGCAGCAGGTATATGATCTTCCCGGGAGCGAATCGGAAGAGTTTGTATTTGAACTCCCGGATTCAGACGAACGATTTGTACGGGTAAAGCTGGAGATTGAAGGTGATGAATTGGTCTTCGACAATTCGTATTACGTTGCAATAGAACTGCCAGAAGAGCGCAATGTCTTGTATGTTGGCGAGAATCGAGGACAAAGCGGTGAATTCAGATCCTATCTTCGTCCGCTTCTTGAAGCTTCAGAGCAGAATAATGATCGGCTTCGATATAAGTTCGAGTCAGCTGATGAGCTGATGCCCGATCAATTTGAAGGAAAGGATGCCATTGTGCTGGACGGATTGGAAACAATACCCGATTACCTGTCGCAATCTTTAATCGAAGAGGTTCAGTCGGGAGCCGGTCTTCTATTGATTCCATCTGCTGAAGGGGATCTGCAAAATTACAACAGTGTGCTTGCGCTCAGCGATGCCGGTCGTTACAGCAGAATCATCGGAAGTTACGGTTCGTTTAACCGCTATGATCAGCTTGCACCGCCTGAGAGCGGACACCCGATACTTGATGTTATGTTCGACCGGCAAGAGGGGGAAGACCTTCGGGTGAATTTACCCGAGTTTTACTACTACTATGGGATTAATTCAGTTGAAGGACGGGCTACAGCTCCAATACTGTCAACCCGAACGGGAAATATCGTCTTCAATGAAGTAGCAGTTGGAAACGGTACACTTATTTACTCAGCCATTGGTAGTGATCCCGGATGGTCTAACTTCCCGGTAAAACCACTATTTGCACCTCTGTTTTACCGAACAGTAGAGTATCTGGCGAGTGGTGAGGATGCCGAAATAAACCGCCATGTTCTGGGTAATTCATTTGATATTATGCTATCCGAAGCGTCAACCGGATCCGTAGAGCTGGAGTCTGACGAAGAGCTGATAATTCCAACCACCCGACAAACGTTTTCCGGGTTGAACGTGTTTTATCTGAGCAGGGAGTGGAGGCCTGGCTGGAAAACAGTTCAGTTTAATGACGAAAATATTTTATTTGCTTCAAATCTGAATGCAATTGAATCAAGGTTAAAGTCGTTTAATGAACAGGAATTAACAGAACTATTAAGTACATTATTTGAAAATGTAGACGTAAGTTTTGTTGAGAACGACCCTCAGCGACGCATGGCGGGCCTTGAAACTGCATCGGTGGGAAAAAATATTTGGTATTGGTTTATTATTCTCGCAATCATTTTATTAATAACTGAGTCTTTGATTTCAAGGCACTACAAAGCTGAATCCATATCCTAATGAGTATATTAACTGAAAGTCATAGCATGTTTGTGCTCCTGCTTGCGATATTTACGCTTGCAGCTACATTTTTAGCACTTTACTCGATTGGTAATGTGATAAGACTCCGGAATGTGAGGATGAGCTGGAATTCTGGTAAAATGGCCGGGTACCCTCTCTTTTCTACTCTCTTTTTGGGTTCAGCCGGTGCGATAACTGCTGTAGCCTTTATATATGAGCTAACCCAGTATTATACTATTTTATCTTGCTACTCCTGGATGGGTGTAAGCTGGTGGATTTCTAGCTACATAGCTTCAAAAACATACATTACGGATCACGGGATCGTTAAAAACATAAATGATCCATCTCAAACGATTGCCTGGCATCAAATTTGCGACTATGTAGAGAGACCAAAATCACGAGGTTCTGATTACTTGTTTATGTATCAAAATCTGGGTGGAGAAGATGAAACGAACCGGTCAGTCACACGATTGGAACTTTTTGTGCCGGACAGAAAGGTTGATAAGTTCGAAAAGGTTGTGACGCTTAAGGTCGGCAAATACCTCTCTTCTGTCTCGAATATCCCTATAGATATTGAAACACTGAAATAACCAATTAAGACAATAACAATTTGTTAGAAGACGTCAGAAAATCTTCAATTACAAAAGAGAAGGCGATACTTGTTGGAATCTACGGGCCGGAGACTCCAAAATGGCTTGCAGGGGAATACCTGGAAGAACTGGAGCTCCTGGCTGATACAGCCGGTGCTGATTGCGAAGAAAAAATCTTACAAAATCGCCCACACCCTGATCCTTCCACCTATATCGGAAAGGGTAAACTGAATCAGCTAAAGAATCTTGTAGGAGAAACCCATTCTGACCTACTCATTTTCGATGACGATTTGACTGCAACTCAAATTCGAAATATTGAAAAAGCTACAAATACAAAGGTTCTTGATCGTAGCGGTCTTATACTGGATATTTTTGCATCTCGTGCCAAAACTGCTGCCGCTAAAACACAGGTTGAACTTGCACAGCTTCAATACTTGCTGCCCAGACTGACTCGCTTTTGGACTCACTTGTCCCGACAGAAAGGGGGTATTGGAACGAAGGGGCCCGGTGAAACCCAGATTGAGACAGATCGCCGGCTTGTTGGAGAAAGAATTTCTACGCTTAAAGAGAAGCTTGAAAAACTCGATAAACAGAGAACCACCCAGCGTAAAGGGCGTGAAGGTAACCCCAGGGTAGCATTGGTTGGGTACACTAATGCAGGGAAGTCAACATTGATGAATGCCCTTACTGATACGATGGTACTTGCAGAAAACAGATTATTTGCAACGCTCGATTCTACGGTACGTAGGCTCGAGCTTAATAACCACGATATACTTTTATCCGATACGGTTGGATTTATCAGAAAGCTTCCTCATAATCTGATTGAAAGTTTTAAATCCACGCTTGATGAGGTTCGGGAAGCAGATGTGTTGCTCCACGTGGTTGATGCGTCATCAAAATTGATTGACGATTATATAGAAGTTGTTGAAACGACGCTTGAAGAACTGGACGTTACAGGGTTGAAAAAAGTAATAGTTTTTAACAAAATAGACCTTGTGGATCCTTCCCGTCTGATGGAACTTAAAAAAGGATTTCCAGGGGCATTATTTGTTTCAGCTGAACGATCGATGGGGCTTGATAAACTTCAGAGCCGTATTGAACTGATGATTGAAGAAGATTATGAGCCGTTTTCGTACAAAGTTCCTGTGGAACATTACAAGGCTGTATCATTTTTGCATGATTCAGGCGTTGTAGAAAATGAACAATATGAAGAAAATTACGTAGTAATAGAAGGCAGTATCAAAGAGCAGGATCGGCGTCGCTTTGAATCGATGCTTGAAAAACTTGAAACAGCTTTAACCTGACCCATTTGCCGTGTTAGCAAAACATATATTAAGTAAATCATTTACTCCGCTGTTATCATCCGACAAGGTGAGTTCTGCACTCGCTAAAATGGAGGCGTGGCAAACAGCAAATATTCCGATAATAGAACCTACCACAAAAAAGGTTATTGGACAGGTTACGCTCGACATGCTTATGGAGATGCCGGACGAATCAGTGCTCCTGTCCACGGTTGATCTGGATCCTCCAATTTATGCATTTAAAAATCAGCATCTTTTTGAGGTGGCCCGTCAAATGCTCTCAAAAGAAGTCCGGTTTATTGCTGTTGTAGACAGTTCTGAAGCTTTTATCGGAATGATTGAGAAAAAAGATCTTCTGGAAGCATTTTCAGAAATGCTCAATATATCAACTCAGGGATCTGTTATATCGGTTGAAGTGGGTGAGGCAGATTACACACTTACTGAACTTGTAAATATTATTGAAGCCGAGGGCGCAAAAGTACTTGGCCTGACCGTTGAGCACTCACGGGGGGCGGATTCCGGCATTCATGTATCCATTAAATTAAATCTTGAAGACACGTCTGCAGTTGTCTCATCCCTGAAACGTCACGGCTATATAACCACCACTGAAAATCGCGATGATCTTCTCCAGGTCGACATGAGCTCAAGGGCTGATGAACTGCTTCGGTATTTGGAACTTTAACGCGTATATTTTAGAGCAACTTTCGGAACAAAATTACCGAAGTTGATATATCGTAGTAATAACTACCATTCTCTGAACAGGCAACCATATCGATTTCATGAACCGCACGTTACGTTTTGCGACCCGGATACTCATATTATTATATTTTCCGGTTGCTGCATTTGCTCAGCACGAGCCACAAACTCAAAGCACTATAATCCAGCAGGGTCTCAACCTGTTTGAAAAAGGGCTTTATTCCGAAGCTTCTGCTAAATTTCAAACAGCAATCACTGAAAACTCCGGCGAGGTTCAGGATGAGGAGCTGGCCGCATTTTTCTACGCAAGATCGCAAAGTCGCCTTGACTCTTCCCGAACTGATCAGCTTACCGATAGATATGTTCAGGAGTATCCAAAGAGTCGCTACGCGTCTGTACTGCTAAAAGAGGTCGCCGATCAGCATAAGGAACGTGGTGAACTTGATCAGGCTATAGCCCGGATGCAGGAAGCATTAAAGTATCCACAGTCGTCTGGTAAAAAAGCAGAACTATATTATATTATCGCCGAGACCGCCGCCGAAAATGGCCAAAATGAACTGGCAAGGAACACATTTCTGGAATTGTCAGATAATTTCAGGGGCTCTGACTGGTCGCCGAAAGCTTTGTATGCACGAGGCCGGCTGTATCTGGAAGACGAAGAATATGAAGACGCCTCAGCTGCTTTCGAGCTTTTGCGCGAACGGCATCCGTTTGATGAAATGACCCGAAGAATCGGTACAGCTCTCGGCGAATCATACTACCAGCAACGACGCTACAACGAGGCAATTGAAGCACTTGAAAGAGCGCTAACAACATTGGATGAAGAAAATCGATCGAAAGCAGTTTTCCTGATAGCTGAGAGCTATAATGCGCTTGATGATTATGAAAATGCCACCCGTTATTATCGACGATTTATTAATAGTGCTGATGATGCTGATCAGGAGCGGATTGCACACTACGGCCTCGGCTGGGTATATCACAAGCAGGAAATTTACCATTGGGCAGCAGATGCGTTTGGCAGAGCTGCAATCGGGGATGATGATGTTGCACGCAAAGGTCTTTATTATGAAGCTGTAAACAATAAGCTGGCCGGCCGCTACCAAAATTCACTTGATGCCTTTCGTGAATTTGGCCAGCGATTCCAGGAAGGAGAGTTTTTTGAAGAAGCTTATTACGAATGGGCGATGGCGGCTTTTGAAATTGGCTTTTACGGTGAAGCGATTGAAGCGCTGCTCCCGCTGGCCAGAAATCTGGATAATCTGCAGTATCCGGGCCGAACTCTTACTTTTCTTGGTGAAGTCTATTTTGCGAACTCAGAATATACCCGGGCACTTGAAACATTTCAGTTGGCAGAGGAGCTTACCGATGTAGATGATTCAGTGAAGCGGCAGGCTCGGTTTCAAAAGGCATGGATCCAGTATAGCAACCAGGCATACCGCCAGGCGCAGCCTGAGTTCGAAACTGTTTACAGCCAGTGGCCCAACAGCGATTTAGGAAAAGAAGCTCTGTTTTGGAGTGCAGACGCACATTTTCAGTTTCAGAATTATGGTCCGGCATCATCACAGTATGCACAGTTTATCAGGGCAGCGCCCGGGCATGAACTGATTGGGGCCGCTAAATATGCCTTGGGATGGTCATATTTTAAGATGGGTGATTATGAAAATGCGACAGGCCCGCTCATCGATTTTCTTGAGAATTATGAGCCGCCCTCAATCGCACTTTTCCCATTCGATACTGACACGAAGCTTAGAATTGGTGATGCCTTTTATGCTCAGGGAGAATACAGAGACGCACTGCAGTATTACAATGACACGATAGGAGCAGAACCCGGCGGTGATTACGCCATGTTTCAGGTAGCCAACAGCTACTATAGAATGAACCGGAATTTTGAGGCCGTGACCCAGTTCCGGCGCATGCTGAGAATTTACCCTTACAGCACTCTCAGGGAACAGGCACAGTATAATATTGCATATATCTATCTGAACACCGGAAATTACGATCAGGCCGTGGAAGAGTTCAATACTGTTATTGAGCGGTTTCCTGGCACTGAATGGGCCGCCCGTTCGCAATATAATATCGGTGACTCGTACTATAATGCCGGTGAATACGAAAGAGCCATTGAAGAGTATACGCGCGTGCTGGAAGGATATCCGGGCAGCACATATATACTTGAGGCAATAAACGGAATTCAGTTTGCACAGCTGTCGGCTGGAGAGAGCGATTCAAGTACAGATGTTCTGGAAAGTTTTCTGGATGAAAATCCTACGTCGGAAACAGCCGACAGGCTTCGTTTTCGTCAGGCAGAAAATACGCTGCAATCGGGCGATTACCAGGCTGCCGTCGCTGATTTCCGCCAATACCTGAGAATTACGAATAATCAGTCGATGATGCCGGAGGCTTATTTTAACCTCGCGGATGCCTATCAAAGAATGAATCAGCCGGATGACGCAGCGGAAGCCTATCGAACCATTATAAATGAATTTCCCCAATCGGACCGCATGGCTCCTGCCTTAGCCGAACTGGGACAAATTCAGCTTGAGCGAGAGGAATATTCGAACGCCCGCACCACATTTGAACAACTGGCTGAGACTGATCAAAGATTTAGGCAGGAAGCTTTTTTGGGAATTGGCCGTGCCGCACTGGGTTTGGGTGATACAGGATCAGCCCGGCAATATTTCGAACGGGTTCTTTCCATTAATGAAAGCAACGATGCTGCTCGTGCTGGTCTGGGTAAGGTTCTGCTGGCCGATGGACGCCCTGACGAAGCGCGCCGCCTCTTTTCGATGGTTGCAAATGAAAATAATACGGCGATAGGAGCCGAGGCACAGTACCTGCTTGCAGAATCATATCAGGTAGCAGGTGATACGGAACAAGCTCTTGAAGAGTACTCCAGGGTGCGTGTACTCTTTGAAGCATACGATATATGGGTTGCTGAAGCACAGTATAAAACGGCGGAAATTTACATTCGGGAAGGGCGCAGAGGCGATGCTCGTTCATTGCTTACATCTATCGTGGAAAATTATCCCGGAACATCTGGTGCAGAAAAAGCACGGCAACTGTTAAATCAAAATTAGTAGAACAATGGTTGAAACCGTACAGCCGACACTGGCACTTAACGGTACAATTACTCTTCCGCCTGACAAATCCATTTCTCACAGATCCGTCCTTTTTGCATCACTAGCTGATGAGACAAGTACTATCAGGAATTATTCGACTGCTGCGGATCCTGAGAGTACGATTCAATGCATGAGACAGCTTGGAGTCAGGATTGATAAAGAGGGTCAGAATCTCGTCGTTCATGGTGTAGGCCGGAACGGATTTAGTGCACCTGATGAACCGCTAGACTGTGGCAATTCAGGAACGACGATGCGTCTTTTGAGCGGTATTGTAGCTGGTGCGGGAATCAAGGCAACACTCGTAGGTGATGACTCACTGTCGGCACGAACCATGAAGCGTATTATTGATCCCCTCAGAGAGATGGGTGCTTCAGTTGAAGCGGCGGATGATGAGTATGCACCAATTAAAATTTCACCTCATGACGGTATCCATCCAATGCGATATCCGCTGCCAATTGCGAGTGCACAGCTGAAATCGTGCGTGTTACTTGCAGGGTTATTCGGCACAACTGCTACTCAAGTTATTGAGCAAGTACCCAGCCGGGACCACACGGAGCGTTTACTTGGTCTAAATTCGGAACCTTACGGCCAGGGAAAGATTATCAGCAGCAGTATTTCTGATAAGATTCCAACGCAAAGCTATACAGTACCCGGCGACTTTTCTGCGGCGGCTTTCTGGATGGTGGGTGCTGCAATACACGATGACAGTTCTTTAAAACTCGAAAATGTGGGAATGAATCCAAGCCGCACAGCGGCACTTCATTTACTCAATGAGATGGGAGCTTCCATTAAACTCTCAAATGAGCGCATGCAGGGACCGGAACCTGTTGCCGATATGGTTATTGATTCGTCCATGTTGAAAGGAATTAATGTTGAACCTGCACTTATTCCGAACTGTATCGACGAACTTCCGATTCTCATGGTGGCACTTTGTTTCGCAGAAGGACGGTCAACAATCACGGGCGCTGAAGAACTTCGCCATAAGGAGACCGATCGCCTTTCCGCCATGTATGATATACTCACTGCAACCGGTGCCGATGTTGATTTACGTCCCGATGGAATGATCATCAATGGCAATCCGGATTTTATCCCTGAATCTGCCGAATTCGAGAGTCATCACGATCATAGAATGGCGATGGCTGCTGCAATTCTCTCATCGCGTTCAGATAAACCGTCTACCATTCTGGATGCTGAATGCACGTCTATATCTTATCCTCAATTCTGGACACATCTGCAGGACGTATCTAAATAGCGTCAGTTTTTTAGCACGTATCAACAAGCATTTCTACGTCAAACTGACAACGCCCGGTCGCTGATATTCTTTCTATGTCAATACGTCAGTGAGAGTTGTCTATCCCTTCGATTGGCACTGTGGTTGCTCATTGATTAGTAAATGATGAGAACCATGAACAATTTCAAAATGGATATAGAACAACAGCTTACATCACTGGGTCGGGAGATTCAGCAATTTGTAGAGCGTATTACTCCTTTGGATGATGCGCGTGACTTCAGTCCCGCATGCGATGTAATCGAGAGTAAAAGCTCACTCAAGATTATCGTTGATTTGCCGGGCATGGAAAAAAAGGATGTAAAAGTAACGCTGAAAGACGGCGTATTAAGAATAGAAGGCACACGTGAGCTTTATCTCGAAAATGATGAGACACTGAAAAGAGGCGAACGCGCACAGGGGGCTTTTATACGATCTTTTTCGATCCCCGCACATGCTGATTCATCATCTATAAATGCATCATTCAAAAATGGTGAGCTGACAGTAGAAATTAAAAAGAAAGGTGAGGGAGAATCAGAAGCTGATTCCATCCCTATCAACTAAAGAACATTAATAACAGCAAATAAGAAACAGGTAATATTATGGGTAAGATTATAGGAATTGATTTAGGAACAACGAACTCTTGCGTCTCCGTTATGGAAGGCAGCGAGCCCGTTGTTATTCAAAACTCTGAAGGTGGCCGTACAACTCCGTCGGTTGTGGCATTTTCTAAAGATGGAGAGAGGCTCGTAGGAGCTCCTGCCAAGCGCCAGGCGATTACGAATCCTGAGAAAACTATTTCATCGATTAAGCGATTTATGGGCCGTATGTTTGATGAGGTTGCAGAAGAGAGCAGCCAGGCATCATACAAAGTTGTCAAAGGTGACGATGGTACGGCACGCGTAAAAGTTGATGACAGACTTTATGCACCACAGGAGATATCAGCGATGATTCTGCAAAAGATGAAGCAGACAGCTGAAGAGTATCTTGGCGAAAAAGTAACGGAAGCTGTTGTAACAGTACCTGCCTATTTTAATGATGCACAGCGTAAAGCTACGCAGGAAGCCGGAAAAATCGCCGGACTTGAAATAAAAAGAATTATCAATGAGCCAACGGCTGCATCGCTGGCTTATGGACTCGATAAGAAAGAGACAGATCAGACCATCGTCGTATATGACCTTGGTGGCGGTACATTTGACGTTTCTATTCTTGAATTGGGTGACGGAGTATTTGAAGTGAAATCAACCAGCGGTGACACACACCTTGGTGGTGATGACTTTGACCAGCGCGTCATTAAATTCCTGGCTGAAGAGTTTAAAAAGGATGAAGGTATTGATCTTCGAAAAGATCCAATGGCCATGCAGCGTCTAAAAGATGCGGCAGAGAAAGCCAAGATTGAGCTTTCAAGCTCACAAAAAACCAATGTGAACCTGCCATTTATTACGGCAACAGATGCAGGGCCAAAACACCTGAACATCGATATCACGCGAGCCAAGTTTGAACAGCTCGTAGATGATCTCGTGAAGAAAACCATCAAACCTTGCGAGAAAGCGCTGAAAGACGCCGGACTCAAAAAAGGCGAAGTTGATCAGGTGATTCTTGTAGGTGGGTCAACACGAATTCCGAAGATTCAGGAAGTTGTTAAAGAGTTCTTTGGAAAAGACCCAAGTAAAGGCGTGAACCCCGATGAAGTTGTAGCCGTCGGTGCTGCAATTCAGGGCGGCGTACTTACGGGTGACGTGGATGATGTTGTGCTGCTTGACGTAACACCGCTGACGCTCGGTATTGAGACCCTCGGTGGCGTAATGACGAAGCTGATTGAAGGCAACTCAACGATCCCAACCAGCAAGAAAGAAACATTCTCAACGGCTGCAGACAATCAAGGCAGCGTGGAAATTCACATCCTGCAGGGTGAACGTGCCCAGGCTCAGGATAACAGAACACTTGGCCGATTCCACCTTGATGGAATACCACCGGCACCACGTGGCGTCCCACAGATTGAAGTAACCTTTGATATTGACGCAAACGGCGTGCTGAACGTAAGTGCCAAAGACAAAGGCACCGGCAAAGAGCAAAGCATTAGAATTGAGCAGAGCTCAGGTCTCAGTGATGAGGAAGTCGAAAAAATGAAGAATGCTGCTGAAGAGCACGCGGAAGAAGACAAGCAAGTCCGCGAACGAATCGAAACGCTGAACAAAGCAGATTCATTGCTCTTCTCTACCAAGAAGCAGCTTGATGAAAACAAAGACAAGATTTCCGAAGAGAATCAAACCAAGATTCAGGAAGCTCTCGATAAGCTTGAAGAACTCCATAAAGAGGAGAAAGTGGAAGAGATTGACGATGCGATTGAGGAACTCAATAACGCATGGGCAGCCGCTTCCCAGGAAATCTATCAGGCAGCAGAAGCTGAACAGCAGGCCGGAGCACAGCCGGGAGCCGACGCACAAGACGGCGCCGCTGAAGCTGAAGGCAGCGAAGAAGACGATGCTGTTGATGCCGACTTCGAAGTCGTAGATGACGAAGACGAGAAAAAGTAAATTAAAATAAATTGGTTTGATTCGGGTTTCGTCGGATCAAAATCACTTTTAAAGCTCCATCGGACACGGTTCGGTGGAGCTTTTTTTATATGTTTAATTCCGGAACTTCATCAGTCTCTGATTTCCACCCGGCAACAGTGAGCCTTAATAAAAAGCAGTAAAATAGAAACAAGCCGATGGGAAAAAATTGTAAAGCAAAATACCAGGTTCCCGAATCGATGATGAAGTAAATGAAAATAGAGGGTGTCAAAACAAAAAAAGCAAAGAAAATCAGCCATCCATACCTTTTCTCCAGATATAGTGTACCGATTAGAACGGGAAGAAACAGAAGTATGACCGGTCCCAAAATATAGAGAGTCGCTATCCTGAAAAAACTCAGAAAAAAGAGTGAACTTGCAGAAAGCTCCCATGTTAACCAAAGCCGCAGGTTCTCAATATCAAAACTGAAAATATTCATCATACAATTTTATCGGTAAACACGTCGGTCCCTATAGTTTTTGCCAATCTTGTTTTCATTATCTATAATAGACAGAGATTTCTACAGCCTTTTATATGAAAACAAAAGCTCAACAGTACTGGCGGCAAAATCTGATTTACCTGGCTATTCTTTTGGCCATTTGGTTTATCGTGTCATACGGAGCAGGTATCCTGTTCGTGGACTGGCTGGATCAATTCCGGCTTGGAGGCTTTAAACTCGGTTTTTGGTTTGCACAACAGGGGTCTATCTATGTATTCGTGATTCTCATTTTTGTATATGTGTACCTGATGAATCGCCTCGACAAAAAATTTGAATTCGACGAGGAGTGACATAAATGGATATACAAGGGTGGACATTTCTGATCGTTGGGCTATCGTTTGCACTCTATCTTGGCATTGCCTACCTCGCTAGGGCAGCATCAACCGGTGACTTTTATATTGCCGGCGGAAAAGTGTCGCCGCTGGCAAACGGTATGGCCACGGCGGCCGACTGGATGTCGGCCGCATCGTTTATATCCATGGCCGGACTAATCAGCTTCATGGGTCGCGACGGATCTGTTTATTTGATGGGCTGGACGGGCGGCTATGTGCTGCTTGCACTATTGCTTGCTCCCTACCTGCGAAAGTTTGGTAAGTTTACCGTTCCCGATTTTGTGGGTGACCGCTACTACTCCAGAACGGCTCGTCTTGTGGCCGTGGTTTGCGCTGTCTTTATTTCGTTTACATATGTGGCCGGACAAATGCGGGGTGTGGGAATTGTCTTTTCGCGATTCCTTGAAGTGGACATCACGACCGGCGTGATTATCGGGATGATCATTGTCTTCTTCTACGCTGTTTTGGGGGGCATGAAAGGAATCACCTATACGCAGGTGGCTCAGTATTGCGTGCTGATATTTGCTTACCTCGTTCCTGCGATTTTTATCTCTATTCTGATGACCGGTAATGTGATCCCCCAAATTGGGTTTGGAGGAACGCTTGCTGACGGATCGGGCGAATATCTGCTCGATCGTCTCGACGGCCTGAGTACGGAGATGGGCTTTGATCCGTATACCGATGGATCCAAATCCACCATTGATGTCTTCTTTATCACGGCCGCGCTAATGGTGGGCACGGCGGGGCTTCCGCACGTGATTGTTCGCTTTTTCACGGTGCCCAAAGTGAAAGATGCGAGAATATCGGCCGGGTATGCGCTTCTGTTTATTGCGCTGCTTTACACTACGGCACCGGCTGTTGCAGGTTTTGCCCGGGCTAATCTGTTAGAAACAGTTGATAATGCTCCGTATGCTCAGGTCCCCGATTGGTTTACAACCTGGGAAGAGA